>Ga0207707_10000091_pt1 | contig 90540 bp, 87 predicted proteins | sample KBSC83BmetaG_FD_184336 | JGI IMG/M metagenome (GOLD analysis project Ga0207707, IMG submission 184336) | Corn rhizosphere microbial communities from Kellogg Biological Station, Michigan, USA - KBS C8-3B metaG (SPAdes) (version 2) | ecosystem: Host-associated > Plants > Roots > Rhizosphere ... | reverse complement strand
CCCCCTCGCCTCCGGGCCCCTCACCTCCGGGCCCCTCACCCTGCCCTCTCCCCAGAGGGGAGAGGGGGGAGGGAGGGGGTGAGGGTGATCGTGGTGGCGAGGGTCTCGTGCGGAGCGAGGACGCGGAGGCCGGTGTCGGGGTGGCCGGCGGCGGCGAGATTGAGCGCGTCGGTGACGTGGCTCACCGGCTCGGCGCAGAAGAAGCGCCGGCCGCGCGGGGTGAAGATCACCAGGTAGTCGAGCGGCGGCTCCGCGGTCATGCTCAGGCGGGCGCCGCCCTCGGGCCACTCGATCACCGCGCGGCGGCTCCAGCCCACGAAGCAGTTGTCGAGCCGCGTCGTGTCCACCGCGATCCCGCGCGAGGGACCGGCGTGGGCCTCCGGCGGAGCCAGCGTGGTCGGCATCGTCTCGCCGTCGGTGAGCCAGACCGCACGCACCTCCGCGGTGAGGCGCGTCCGGGCGGCGCGAGGGAAGTACGGGTGCCAGCCGAGACCGGCCGGCATCGGCTCGTCGCTGTCGTTGGTGAGGGCGAGCGCCACCGTGAGGCCGGCCGGAGTGAGCGCGAAGCGCTGGGTGGCGCGGTAGGCCCACGGCCAGTCGGCGGGCGCGTGCCGGTACTCGAGCCGCGCCTCGCTCGGCCCCGCCTCGACGACCCGCCACCGCGCCTGCCAGCCGTGGCCGTGGATGGGGTGGCGCTCGCGCGCGCGATTCCGGGGCAGGGCCACCGCCCGCCCGCCGAACGTGAAGCGGCCCGCGCGGATGCGGTTCGAGAACGGCACGAGGGGAAAGGCCGCGGTGCGGTGGACGTGCCCGTCGCGGACCGCGCTCGGCGCGGTGGGACGCAGCCACTCCCGCGCGGCGCCGTCCGCCTCCCACCAGTAGCGCGTGACCGCGCCGCCGACCGCCGGGGCGAGGGTGAGGCCGGCGCCGGCCGCTCGCAGAGTGATCAGCTCCATCGCTCTCGCGGGCGAGCCTAGCACGGCGTCGGCTGTGCTAGCCTGCGCCCCGGGAGGACGCCATGACCCGTCACGCCAGCTACCCGAGCCTCGAGGATCGCGTCGTCTTCGTCACCGGGGGTGGCAGCGGCATCGGCGCCTCCATCGTGGAGCACCTGTGCGCGCAGCGCGCCCGCGTGGCCTTCGTCGACATCCTTCGCGAGGCCTCCGAGGCACTGGCCGCGCGCCTCGGCGGGCGGGGGATGCCCGCGCCGCTCTTCATCCCGTGCGACCTGCGCGATATCGCGGCCCTTCGCGCCGCCGTCGCGCAGGTCGAGGCGCGCTGGGGCGCGGTGCGGGTGCTGGTCAACAACGCGGCCCACGACGAGCGCCATGCCATCGAGGCGGTGACGCCCGAATACTGGGACGACCGCTTCGCGGTGAACCTGCGGCACCAGTTCTTCGCGGCCCAGGCGGTGGCGCCCGGGATGGCCGCGGCGGGCGGCGGCTCCATCGTCAACTTCGGCTCGACCTCGTGGATGGTGGGGCAGGGCGGCATGCCGGCCTATCTCTCCGCGAAGGCCGCGGTGGCCGGGCTCACCCGCGCCCTGGCCCGCGACCTCGGGCCCCGTGGCATCCGCGTCAACGCGGTGGTGCCGGGGTGGATCATGACCGAGCGGCAGATCGCGCTCTGGCTCACGCCCGAGGGCGAGGAGGAGCTGATGCGCCGGCAGTGCCTCAAGCGCAAGCTGATGCCGGAGGACATCGCGCGCGTGGTCTGCTTCCTCGCCTCCGACGAGAGCTCCGCCTGCACCAGCCAGAGCTACGTGGTCGACGGCGGCTGGGTGTAGCCCGGCCGGTGGGGCCCGGCGGAGCGCGCGGCGCCGGTCGGGCTAGTTAGTCGGTCGGTCTCGCGACGCGATCCGGGGTCAGCGTTGCGGTGGTGTGCATGACCCGCTCGTAGTATTCCAGGTGACGGAGGGCCGCGGCGGCGTCCCGGTCGATCAGCACCGTCACCTGCGGATGGAGCTGGAGCGCGGAGGCGGTGACCGCCGCGGTCACCGGGCCCTCCACCGCCTTGGCCACCGCCTCCCGCTTCGCGGCTCCCGCGCCCAGCAGCAGGATGTGCCGCGCCTCCAGGATGGTGCCGATGCCCATGGTGATCGCGCACTCGGGGACCGGCTCGCCGGTCTCGAACACGCGGCGGTTGTCCTCCATGGTGGCCGCGGTGAGCGTCTTCACGCGTGTGCGCGAGGCGAGGCTCGAGGTGGGCTCGTTGAAGCCGATGTGTCCGTCGCGGCCGATGCCCAGCACCTGGAGGTCGATGCCGCCCGCCTCCACGATGCGGCGCTCGTACTCCGCGCAGTAGGCGTCGAGGTCCGCCGCGGTCCCGTCGGGGACGTGGATGTTGGAGGCGGGCACGTTCACGTGGTCGAAGAAGAACTCCCGCATGAAGCGGTGGAAGCTGCGGGGATGCGACGGGGCCAGGCCCAGGTACTCGTCCAGATTGAAGGTGGTCACCCGCGACAGATCGAGCCCCTCCTCGCGATGGAGGCGGATCAGCTCGCGGTACATCCCGAGCGGGGTGCTCCCGGAGGCCAGTCCGAGGGTGATCGACGGCTTATCGCGGACGCGGTGGGCCACGATGCGGGCCGCTTCGCGATCGAGCGCGGCGGCGTCGGGAACCAGCACGACCAGCATCGTGAGGAGGGCGAGAGCGCGCGAGAGGGGCGGAGCGCGGCTCAGGGCCGGTAGAACGGCCGGTCGCCCTTCACGGTCACCCGGTGCCCGTGGCGTCGCTGGGGGAAGTAGTCCCACATCGCGTGGTGCTGCGCGCAGCGATTGTCCCAGAACGCGACCGAGTTGACCTGCCAGCGGAAGCGGCACTGGAACTCCGGCGTCTCGACGTGCTGGTAGAGGAAGCCCAGCATCGCCGCGCTCTCGCCGCGGGCGAGCTGCACGATGCGGGTGGTGAAGGTGCGGTTCACGAAGAGCGCCTTGCGTCCCGACACCGGATGGGTGCGGATCACCGGATGTTCCGCCTCCGGAAAGGTCTTGCCCGCGTCGTTCACCCCGTAGCGGCCGCGGTAGACGTGCTCGCCCCGGTGGATCGCGGTCATGCCCTCCAGCAGCCGCTTCATGGGCTCGGAGAGCGCCTCGTAGGCCGCGTACATGCTGGCGAAGAGGGTGTCGCCCCCGACCGGCGGCAGCTCGTGCATATAGAGGATGCTGCCCATCGGCGGCTCGGGGTCGCAGGAGACGTCGGAGTGCCAGTTCTCCCCCGCCACGTGCCTGGACTTCTCGTCGGCGTGGACCACCAGGATCTCGGGGTGCCCTTCCACGAGCCCGGGCGCGGCGGGATGCACCGCCAGCTCGCCGAAGCGGCGCCCGAAGGCCTTCTGCTGATCGGGCGTGATGTGCTGATCGCGGAAGAAGATCACCTGGTTGTCGATCAGGGCGTCGTGCACCCGCTTGAACGTGGGCTCGTCGAGGGGGCGGGAGAGATCGACGCCGTGCACCTCCGCGCCGATGTGCGGCGTGAGCTTGGAGATGGTGAGCTCCTGGCGTTCGTTCGCGGCTCCGTTCATGGTGACCCTCCGTGGGCTCGATCCTGCCTCGCGGCCTGTCCCGCGTCAAGCCGGCTCGGGCATCGACAACCCGCAATGAATCGTAGTAGAGAGGGCGCATGACAACCCACGTCCTCGTGCACGGCGCGTATCAGGGCGGGTGGATCTGGAAGCCGGTGGCGGAGCGCCTGCGGGCGGCGGGGCACCGCGTGTACGCGCCCACGCTCGACGGGTGCGCGGAGCGGCGGGACCAGGTCCGGCCCGGCATCACCGTCGGCACCCACGCGCGCGAGGTGGCGCAGCTCCTCTTCTACGAGGACCTCTCCGACGTGGTCCTGGCCGGCACCAGCGCGGGCGGCATGGTCATCTGCCGGGCCGCGGAGCTCGCGGCCGATCGGATCGCGCGGCTGGTCTTCGTGGACGCCCTGGCCCTGCTGCCGGGGGAGCGGGTGGCCGACATCGTGAGCCGCCCGGCCGGCGACGTCACCGACGTGACCACCGCCCCCACCCGGGCCGACGCCGAGGGACGCATGTTCGCGGACCTGGACCCGGCCCTGCGGGCGTGGGCCCTCGCCCGCTACACCCCGCACCCGAAGGCGGCGCTCGAGGCGCCGATGGAGCTCACGACCTTCTGGGACCGGGCCTGGACCGCGTCGGTCATCCGCTGCAAGCGGGCCCGCAATCCCCCCGAGGCCCACCAGCGGCGGACCGCCGAGCGCCTCCGGGCGCCCTACGCCGAGCTCGACACCGGGCACTACCCGATGCTGAGCGAGCCGGACGCCCTGGCTCGTCTCCTGGGCTGAGCCCGGGGGTCTCGGCTCGCGCCGGCGCGCGGCTCCGGCGAAACAGCGCTTCGGGCGCCCGCCGGGGGTAGACTGTTCGCCATGCTGCTGGACCCGGTGCTGTGGGTCTTCGTGCTCGCCGCCGCCCTGCTGGTGGTCGCGGTGGTGGGCGTCGTGATCGCCACCCGCCGCGCCCGCCAGGGTGAGCCCCTCGAGCTGCCGGGGCTGGTGCCGGCCGACCAGAGCTCCGACTTCTCCCGCCTCCACGAGCTCCGCACCGAGGTCAAGCGCCTCGGCGACGAGTGCGACCGCCTGGTGGCGGAGCGCGACGAGATGGAGGCGGTGCTCAACCGCCTGGCCGTCCTGCTGGAGCGGGCCGATCGCGCGGTCCAGGGCGCCCCCACCTCTCGCCTCACCCGCTGACGGATCTCCTCGTTTCACGTCCGGGCCGGTCCGGGGTCTCACTGCCCGTAGGCACCGAGATCCCAGCACCCGGGAGGATCCACCAATGAGCGAGAAAGCGACGCGGCTGGGCGACACCGAGCGAGCGTTCACCGAGCTGCAGGGCACGATCGAGGGGCTGTCCGACGAGGAGATGCGCGCGGTGTGGCTCGGAAGCTGGGGCGTGCGCGAGATCCTGATCCACATCTCCGGCTGGCACGATGAGATGATCGCCGCGTTCGGGCGCATCGGGCAGGGCCAGCCCCCGTACCCCGCGGGGACCTACGACGACTTCGACGCCTGGAACGCGCGCTTCGTCGACCGCCGCGCGGGCGTGAAGCCGGCGGACGTGGTGGCAGATCTCCACACCTCGCACCGGGCGTTCCTCACCGCCGCGGCGGAGCTGCCGGAGGCGCTCTTTGCACCGGGCGGCGCCGCGCGCGATCCCCTGGAGGGCGCGGGGGCGGGACACTACCGCGAGCACGCTGCGCAGATCCGGCAGTGGCGAGCGCGATGATCGACACCGCGATCGAGTTCGCCCTCTTCGACACCGCGATCGGCTGCTGCGGCATCGCCTGGAGCCCGCGCGGGATCACCGCGGTGCGCCTGCCGGAGGGCAGCGCGGCCGCGAGCCGCCAGCGGCTGGGACGGCGGTTCCCCGGCGCGCGGGAGGCGGCGCCCCCGCCGGCCGCGCGCCGGGTGATCGACGGAATAATCGCGCTGCTGGACGGCCAGCCTCGCGCTCTCGACGACGTCACCCTCGACATGGAGGGCGTGCCCGAGTTCAACCGGCGGGTCTACGAGATCACGCGCGGCATCCGGTGGGGCGCGACCCTCTCCTACGGAGAGATCGCCCGCCGGCTGGGCGATCCGGCCGCGGCGCGGGACGTGGGGCAGGCCCTCGGGCAGAACCCGTTCGCGATCGTGGTGCCGTGCCATCGGGTGGTGGCGGCGGGCGGCAAGTGGGGCGGCTTCTCCGCCCGCGGCGGGGTGGCGACGAAGCGGCGGCTGCTCTCGATCGAGGGCGCGCAGCGCCCGCTGCTCGACGACTGAGCGCTACGCCTCGCGCAGCAGCCGGCCGAAGCCCGGCACCGGCTCGCGCACCCCGGCCAGGCGAAGCGCGCGCCAGAGGCACGCCTGGTTGCTGCTGATCACCGGTGTTCCGAGATCGCGCTCCAGGGTCTCGAGCACCGCGGCGGTGGGCAGGCCGGTGCCGCTCAGCAGGACCGCCTGCGCCTGCGGCACGTGCGCCCGCCGCGCGAGCTGATAGGCGCGCTCCTCGCTCTCCGCGTAGATGTCGACCACGTCGGCGAGACGGTGGTAGCCGACGATCTCGAAGCCGGACGCCTCCCAGTAGGCGCGACCCTGCCGGCTGATCGCCTCCGGGTAGGGCGTGCCGAGGGCGAGCCGCCGGACGCCCAGGTGGTGGAGCGCGTCGCGCGCGGCGTGCGCGGCGAGCAGCACCGGGGCGCCGGCTGCGCGCGCGATGCGGTCGATCAGCGGCTGCTCCTGTCCCACCCCCAGGGCGTAGCTGGAGGCGGTGTGGGCCAGGACGATCACGGCGGGACGGACCTGACCCAGCGCCTGCGCGGGCTCGTCGAGGCCTTCTCTGTAACCGCGAGTACGTTCCTCCATCCCCGCCGCGCCGCCCGCCGGCCCGTCCGGGGGTGGCGACTGCAGCCGCGCGAAGTGCAAGCTCACGCCGGGCGGCGTCATCCGGTAGCACTCGGGCTCCACCGTCGGGTTGCCCGGCGGCACCAGGAAGCCGATGCGCGCGCGCCAGCCGAACATCAGGCGCCGCCTTCCGGCCGCGGAGCCGCGTCGGCGCGGCCGACCATGCGGACGAAGTTCGCCACCAGCCCGGGGCTGTGGAAGGTGCCCCCGCGCTCGGTGAGCACCTTCACCGCGAAGTCGCGCGAGCGCGCCCTGGCGTAGGGCCGCGTGGTGCAGATCGCGTCGTAGACGTCGGAGATCGAGGTCATCTGGCTCGCCAGCGTGGGCCGGCGGCCGACCCGCGGCACCGGGTAGTTGGGCTGGCCGTCGTAGCGCATGTGGTGCTCGTAGGCCACGAGGATCGCCAGCGGGTGCGAGGCCTCCACGCCGCAGAGATGGGTGGCGCCCTCCTGGGCGTGGCTCATCATGATGCGCCACTCGTCGCCCTCGAGCTTGCCCGGCTTGTTGAGCACCTCGAGGGGGATGCGGAGCTTGCCGATGTCGTGCACGAAGGCGGCGAGCCCGATGGCGTGCAGGCGGGCGCCCTCGATGCCGAAGGAGCGGGCCTGGGCCAGGGTCAGCAGCGAGACGTTCACCGAGTGCACGAACGTGTAGTCGTCGTGGGTCTTCAGCGGGGCCAGGGGCAGGATCTCGCGGGTCGCGCGCTGGAGCGCGTCCATGAGGCTCCACACCACCTGCTCGAGGCGCACGAGACCGCCGCGGCGATCGGTGCGGAACTCGGTGAAGGCGTCGCGCGCGCTGTCCACGCTCTCCGCGGTCAGGCGATCGATCACCGAGTCCTCGCCGCGCCCGCCGGGGCCCGCGCCGGAGCCGCCCGCGGTGCCCGGCCCCGCGCCCAGGCTCGACTCCCCTTCCTCCACCGCGGGGGTCTGCAGCTCCACGCGGCCCACGATCAGATGCCGGGTCGAGACCGGGTTGCCCCCGCGGGCCATCGGGGTGAGGAAGCGCACCACCTCCTCCGCGTCGAGCCCGCGTCCGAGGGTGAGCCGCTCCACCCCGCGCCGGCCCAGCGCGCGGATCAGCTGCTGGTGGTAGAGGCTGCCGGTGCGGAGCGGCTGGCTCTCCACCACCAGGTCCTGGCCCACCACCAGGAAGGTGAGGGCCTCCTTCCGCTGGTCCTCGCAGGCCGCGATCACCGCCTCCAGGATCCGCTCCACGTGGCTGGCCAGCGCGGGATGCTCGCCGCTGTAGAGGGCGCGCATGTTGATCCCGGCCACCAGGCTGACGACCAGGCGGTCGATCGCGGACAGCGCGCCGGGCCGGGCGGACTCGCTCACGGCGTGGCGCTCGCCCGGGTGAGGCCCCGGCAGATGTCCCGGATCAGGCTGTCGCGCGATTTCTCGCCCCGCGCGACGTAGGGCGCGCGCGCCGCCGCGTCGTAGGAGGCGAGCAGGCGATAGGCCACCCGCCGCTCCTCGAGGGCCACCAGCGGGAACGGCCACTCGCGGAAGAAGCGCTCGATCCGCGGCAGCACCGCCGGATCGGCCAGGTCCGCGAGGGCGCGCAGGGCCTTGAGGCGGATGGAGCGGCGCCGGCCGAGCCAGTCCCACCGGAGCAGGATCTCGACCAGCAGGTCGGTGGCCTGGGTGATGCCGTGCTGGCCGGTGAGGAGCACCGCGGCCTCCGCGAGCCGCGGGTCGGGATGGTGGATCGTGCGGGCCAGGAGGTCGCGGGGCACCGCGGTGTCGAAGGCGAAGAGCGCCCGGATGGCCTCGAGCCGCACTCTCAGATCGGGATGGTCCGCGCAGCGGAGGATCTCGCTCATCGCCGACTTGTCGTGCACGCGGCGGAGGAGCAGCACCATGTTCCGCACCACGTACCAGCGCGGGTCGGCGAGCAGCCGGCGGGTCTCGGGCACGATGGCGGGCCCGAGCGAAGCGGCCAGCTCGATGAGGCGGAGCCGGCGCGCGCGGTCCGGCTCCGCGGCGAGGGCCTCGAGGAGGCCGCGGGTGGCGGAGGCCCCGAGGGTGAGCACCAGGGTCTGCACCTGCACGAAGGGCGGTCCGCCCGGCTGCCGGCTCGCGGCCACCAGGGCCGCGAGGGTGGAGGCGTCGGCGAGCTGCTCCACGAACCCGTCGAGGTCGGCGCGCCGCTCGGCCTGGGCCGGGTCGGCGGCCAGCTCGCGGATGGCGCGGATCAGGGCGATCGCGGCCGCGAAGCGGTTCTCCTGGAGCGCGCGCCCGAAGACGTCACGCAGGCGGCCCAGCACCAGCGAGCGCACCACCTCGGGCGAGTTCGCGGTCATGTCGAGCAGCGTGGTGACCAGACGCCGCTCGATCGCGTCGTCGCTCTCGGTGTCGGGACCGAAGGCGTCGGGGTCGGCGGCCACCTCCACCGCGATGGCGGCCAGGTCCACCGTCGGCTTCTGCGCGAGCAGGGCTCGGTGGTCCTCCGGGTTGAAGCGATCGACGTCCTCCTCGCGGAAGAGCGCGGCCATCGCCGCGAAGTCGGCCGGCGGCTCCGGCAGGCCGGACACCTCGGGCTCGCTCTCCTGCGTCTCGGCCAGCGCCTGGGCCACGCGCAGCGCGTGGCCCGAGAGCTGGCCCTGCTCCTGGGCCAGGCGGCGCAGGCCGCGCAGCACGTCGGCGGCGGGCAGCGCGGCGGCGATCGCGGCCAGGTGGTGGCCGGTGCCCTCCTCGGTGGCGAGCACCCGGAGCGCGGCGACCAGCGCCGGCTCGCGGACCTCGGCGGGCAGGGCCCGCAGGAGCTGGATGATCTGCGGCGCGAGGGTCTCGCGAGTGTCGCCATCCGCGACGGCCAGACGGGCGCCGATGGCGCGGGCGAGGGTGTGGGCGGCGGCCATCCCGAGTCGACCGCTGCCCGCCCGGCGGTTTCCCTCCGGCAGGTCTCCACTGCCGGTGCGGCTCCGGCCGCGGTCGGCCCCACCCGCACCGAGCCCGCTGCCCGTCGCCCCCGACCCGGCGCCCGATCCGGTGGCGGTGCCGACGTCGCCGCCGAGGGCGTCCCCGTCCCCCGCGCCCCGGCCTCCGCCGCTACCCGGGCCGCCCAGCCCGCCGGCGCCGCCCGGCTCGGGATCGCCCGCTCCGGGCGCGCCGCGGAAGAGGGAGGCGATGCTCTCCGCCGAGTACCGCTCGCGTCCTCCAGGCATCCCGCCCCCCGGGAAGAGGGGCTGGCCCGCCAGGAGGGTCTGCATCAGGCCGTCCCAGAGCGCGGTGTCCTCGCCGCTCGGGGTCTCCAGGTCGCTGGTGGTGACGACCGCGCTGTAGTCGATCGGGGCCAGCTCGATGTGGCGCACGCCGGCATCGTGCAGCATCTCGGCGGTGAGCGGGCGATCGCGGGCGGGGCCGGTGTCGCCCAGGAGCGCGAGGAACGCCTCCAGCTCCCGCGGCTCGACGTCCTCCTCGATGCGCAGCACGCCGCCGTTCCGGCGATAGAGGGCGCGGGCGAAGGCGCGCACGTGGGTGGCCTCGACCTTCTTCTCGCCGCTCACCAGCGCATCGCGGGTGATCCCGAGCACCAGCGGGCTCGAGTGCGCGAGGTGGGCCCCGAGGCGGGCGTGGGCGGTGGCGAGCGCGGAGGCCCGGGCCGGGTGCCCTGGGGGGTAGGACGCGAGATTCCGCCATGCCGTCACCAGCGACGACAGCAGCTCGAGCACCGTGGGCGGAGGAGCGGGGGTCTCCAAGGTGGGAAGCGCCTCTCCGTCAGCAGTTTAGCCGACGACGGCAGGTTTTCCCGCAACTTGAGCGGGGGGGCCGCGTCGCTTATGCTGCGGGCATCCCCGTCCAGGAAGGGAGAGCCCCGGCATGAAGATCAGCGCGTTCCACCTGATGCCGCACCGCGAGCTGCCCGCCGACTTCGAGCGCCGCTACCCGAGCGTGTGGGTCACCCCGCCGTGGGGCGAGCTGGCCGACGCCCGCCGGGTCGGGCAGTACTACAACTGGACGCTCGACGAGCTGCTCCACGCGGCGCGGATGGGCTTCGACGGGGTGTGCACCAACGAGCACCATCAGAACGCCTACGGCTTCATGCCGAGCCCCAACTTGATGGGCAGCGTCCTGGCCAAGCAGACCAACGGCCTCGACGTGGCGATCGTCCAGATGGGCATGACCCTGCCGACCACCTCGCCGCCGGTCCGGGTGGCGGAGGAATACGGCATGATCGACTGCATCAGCGGCGGGCGCCTGGTGGCCGGCCTGCCGCTCGGCAGCCCGATGGACGTCAACCTCGCCTACGGCATCACGCCCATGGAGCACCGCGAGCGCTACCGGGAGGCGTTCGACCTGGTGCTGAAGGCGTGGCAGGCGAAGGAGATCTTCGCGTGGAACGGGAAGTACTTCCAGCTCGGCCAGGTGAACCTCTGGCCGCGGCCGGTCCAGGACCCGCACCCGCCGGTGTGGGTGCCGGGCTCGGGGTCCATCAGCACGTTCGACTTCGCCACCGAGCACAACGTCTGCTATTGCTTCCTCTCCTACGCGGGCGCGCGCGCGGCGTCGACCATGATGGACGGCTACTGGGACGTGGTGGACAAGAAGGGGCTCGAGCGCAACCCGTACCGCGCGGGGTTCCTGCAGCTGGTCGCGGTGTCAGAGACCGACGCGCAGGCGGAGGCGGACTACGCAAAGCACGTCGAGTACTTCTACCACAAGTGCCTGCACGTGCCGCCGCAGTGGTTCGCGCCCCCGGGCAACCAGGACTACCGCAGCCTGCTGGCGGCCAACCGCAACCCGGTGCGGCGCGCGGAGGATCCCAAGACGCTCCGCTACAAGGACTTCGTGAACAAGGGCTACGTGATCGCGGGCAGCCCGGCGACCGTGCGCGAGCGGCTCGTGGAGGAGGTCATCAAGCGCCTGCACGTGGGCAACCTGATGCTGCTGATCCAGATCGGCTCGATGCCGCACGAGCTCACGCTCAAGAACACCGAGCTGCTCGCGCGCGAGGTGCTGCCGGGCCTGCGTGAGATCTGGGACGACAAGGGCTGGGAGAACCACTGGTGGCCGAGGAGCCTGCGGGGTGCCCGCCAGACCGTCGGCGCCGCCCGATGACGGCCCACTCCACTCCCGCTTCCACCCTCTCCCCTCGGGGGAGAGGGCAGGGTGAGGGGACCCGCACCGTCACCGTCTGGCACGACCGCGTCCCCGTCCGCGTCCACGTCCGTGGCGCCGGCCCCGCGCTGGTCTACTTCCACGGCCCCTGGGGGCTCACCTGGGGCCCGTTCCTCGACGCGCTCGCCAAGCAGTTCACGGTGTACGCGCCCGAGCACCCCGGCACCACGCCGGACGAGCCGGAGCCGATCCAGCACGTCGACCACCTGTGGGACCTCGTGCTCTGCTACGACGAGCTGCTCGAGCAGCTCGGGGTGCGCGAGGGCGCGCTGGCCGGCCACTCCTTCGGCGCGATGGTGGCGTGCGAGCTGGCCGCGCAGCAGCCGCGCCGGGTGAAGCGGCTCGTGCTCATCGATCCCATCGGGCTCTGGCGGGACGACGCGCCGGTGATCAACTGGATGCTGCTGTCGCCCCAGGAGATGCCCGGCTACGTGTTCCAGCAGCCGGAGTCCGACGCGGCCAACGCGCTCTTCTCGATCCCGGCGGATCCGGAGGAGGGAGCGCTCGCCCGGACACGCCTCACCTGGGCGATGGGCGCGACCGGCAAGTTCATCTGGCCGATCCCGGACAAAGGGCTCAAGAAGCGCATCCACCGCGTGGGCGCCCCGACCCTGCTGGTGTGGGGCGAAGCGGACCGGCTGGTGCCGCGGGCCTACGCGAAGGAGTTCGCGAGCCGCCTGCCCGACACGCGCCTCGAGGTCGTGGCGGGCGCCGGGCACGCCCCGCAGCTCGAGCAGCCGGAGGCGACGGCGCGCGTGGTCGCCGCCTTCCTCGAGGCCTGAGCCGCGGCGCCGCCGCGGCGGCGGCTCAGGCCTTCTCCGCGAGCAGGGCGTCGCGGATCTTCCGCAGCTCCTTGCGCTTGCCCTTCGCCGTCTCGGGGAACGCGAGGTCCAGGCCCCCCAGCGCCTCGATGATGGCGGAGGCCACCACGAGGTGCGCGTACCACTTGTGGTCCGCGGGCACCACGTACCAGGGCGCGTGCTTGGTGGCGGTGGCCTGCAGGGCGGCCTCGTAGGCGTCCTGGTAGTCGGACCAGGACTCCCGCTCCTTCACGTCGTTCTCCGAGAACTTCCAGTTCTTCGCCGGATCCTCGAGCCGGGCGAGGAAGCGCTGCCGCTGCTCCTCCTTGGAGAGGTGCAGGAAGAACTTGCGGATCACGGTGCCGTTGCGCGTGAGGTAGCGCTCGAAGGCGTTGATGTCCTCGTAGCGGTCGTCCCAGACGTGCTTGTCCACCACCCCCTGGGGCAGGCGCTGGGCCTCCAGCAGCGTCGGGTGGACCCGGACCACCAGCACCTCTTCGTAGTAGGAGCGGTTGAAGATGCCGATCCGCCCGCGCTCCGGGCAGACCCGGTGCGCGCGCCAGAGGAAGTCGTGGTCGAGCTCCTCGTGGCTCGGGGCCTTGAACGAGTGCACCTCGCAGCCCTGGGGATTGACCCCCGACATCACGTGCTTGATCGTGCTGTCCTTGCCCCCCGCGTCCATGCCCTGCAGGATCAGCAGCACCGCCCAGCGGTCCTGCGCGTACAGCATCTCCTGCATCTCGCGCAGGAGGTCGAGGCTCTTCTCCAGCAGCTTCTCGCCGTGGCCCTTCGAGGGGACCCCGCCGGTGTCGGCCGGGTCCGCGTCCTCGAGGCTCCACCGGTGGCCCTTCTGCACGCGGTGGCGATCCGCGAGGCGGGTCATCTCCTTGAAGGCTCGTCGCGTCTTCATACCGCAGTCTAGCGCCGGCGCATCGGCGCGGATAGCCGGGAGCCGGGGCCCGCGGCCCGCTGGCCGGCCCTCGCGCTGTCCCTTGCGCCGCCGGCGTGGACCGGAATATCCTGAGCCGCCCCGGAATCAACCCGGCAAGGAGGCCGTCATGAGCGGTAACACGCCCGTCGCCAGCAACAGCCTGACCGTCCGCATCCGTCTCGCCAACAAGCCCGGCATGCTCGGCCGCATCGCCTCCGCCATCGGCGAGGCGGGCGGCGACATCGGGGCCGTCGACGTGGTGGAGGTGACCCAGAAGGAGATGACCCGCGACGTCACCTTCAAGGCCTCCGACGAGGCGCACGGCCTGGCGGTGGTCGAGCGACTGCGCCAGGTGCCGGACGTCACGGTGGTGAACGTCTCCGACCGCACCTTCCTCATGCACCTGGGCGGCAAGATCGAGGTCAACGGCCGGGTGGCGGTCAAGACCCGCGACGACCTCTCGATGGCCTACACCCCGGGGGTGGCGCGCGTCTGCATGGCCATCCACGACGACCCGGAGAAGGTCTACAACCTCACGATCAAGCAGCACACGGTGGCGGTGGTGACCGACGGCTCGGCGGTGCTGGGCCTGGGCGACATCGGGCCCGAGGCGGCGCTGCCCGTCATGGAGGGCAAGTGCCTCATCTTCAAGTCCTTCGCGGGCGTGGACGCGTTCCCGCTCGCGCTCGCCACCAAGGACGTGGACGAGATCGTGCGCACCGTGAAGGCGATCTCGCCCATCTTCGGCGGCATCAACCTGGAGGACATCTCGGCGCCCCGCTGCTTCGAGATCGAGGAGCGCCTGCAGCGCGACCTCGACATCCCGGTCTTCCACGACGACCAGCACGGCACCGCGGTGGTCACGCTGGCCGCCCTGCTGAACGCGCTGAAGATCGTCAACAAGAAGCTCAACGACGTGAAGATCGTGTTCACCGGGGCGGGAGCCAGCGCGATCGCCACCGCCAAGCTCCTGATGCTGGAGGGCGCGCGCAACATCATCGCCTGCGATCGGGCCGGCGCGCTGTACCGGGGCCGGACCGAGAACATGAACTCGATGAAGACGTGGTTCGCCGAGCACACCAACGCGGAGAACATCCGCGGGACGGTACGCGACGCGATGGTCGGCGCCGACGTGTTCATCGGGCTGAGCGGGCCCGGTGTCGTGAAGGTCGACGACCTGGGCGCCATGCACCGCGACGCGATCATGTTCGCGATGGCCAACCCCACCCCGGAGATCATGCCGGAGGAGGCGGGCAAGCACGTGCGGGTGATGGCCACCGGGCGGTCGGACTATCCGAACCAGATCAACAACTCGTGCGGCTTCCCCGGCTTCTTCAAGGGCCTGTTCGACGTGCGGGCGCGCCGGGTGAACGACGAGATGAAGCTGGCCGCCGCGCACGCCCTGGCCAACATCGTCACCGACACCGAGCTGTGCGATGAGTACATCACCCCGTCGATGTTCGACCCGCGGGTGGTCCCGGCGGTGGCCGCCGCGGTGGCCGACGCCGCGGTGCGCACCGGAGTGGCCCGCCGCAAGCGCGGCTAGGCGCGGGGCCGCGGCGCGGGCAACAAATCCCTAGGGCCCGCGCGCGCGGGCCCCGTACCATCGCGGCATGAAGAAGGCGCTGGCCGCGCTGGCCGCGGCTCTGGTGGTGCTGGCCGCCGCCCTGTACTTCTTCGTGGCGCGCCCGCTCCTGCGCCCCTCCGAGGTGACCGCGGTCGCGGAGCGGGCCCTCGTCGCCGACGACCTGCTGGTGCTGGCCGCGGTCAACGTCAAGCAGGCGGTCTTCATCGAGAAGTGGCTCCTCGGCGTCCCGCCGGCCACGCCGGTCGCGGCGCCCCCGCCGACGGCGGCGGACCGCTCGCTCCTCGATCATCTCCGCGCCGGCGGCGTGGACCCGCGGCACGACGTGGACGCGGCGCTCTTCGCGCTCTATCCCGCCGACGGCGCCACCGCCCGCCACGCCATGATCCTGGTCGGCCGCTTCAACCCCGCCGCGCTCAACGGCTACCTCACGCGCGAGCTCGGGGCCGCCCCGCGGCCCGGCGCGACCCCCGCGTCCTTCACGGTGGCCCGGCTCGACGCCGCCACCTGCCAGCCCGGCGCGACCTGGGCGGTGACGGCGGCGCGGGAGTGGATCGCGTTCAGCGACCCGGGCTCGCACGCGGCGCTGGTGGCCCGGCTCACGGCGGCGCCGGCGGGCGGCGGCGCCGACGAGCGGCTCGCCTGGTGGCGCGGGCTGTCCCGGGGGGACGTGGCCGGCGTGGGCCTCCCCGGCCTGGAGCGGCTCGAGAGCGGCGCGACGCAGTCGTTCGCCCGGGGCGGGGCGAAGGCGCTGGCCGTCCAGACCGAGCCGTTCGGACGGGCCTACGTGGGAGTGGGTGTGAAGACGGTGCCGCCCCAGGGCGTGCTGCGCCTGGTGCTCGACGCCAGGGACCCCGCGCGCGGGGCGGAGAAGATCCGCGAGTGGGAGGGGGCCCTCGCCGCCTCGCGGGCCCGCTGGAAGGACTCGGTGCCGACGGTGGCGGCTCTCTACGACAGCCTCCGCGTCCGAGGCGCCGGCGCGCGCAGCACGCTGGAGTTCACCGTCGACCGCACGCTGGCCACCAACGCGCAGCGCGCGGTCAACGAGCTGGTGACGCTGGCCCTGGGCGGCTTCGGCATCCGGGTGAACCCTCCCGGAGGCGGGAAGCCGCCCGCCGAGCGCATCGACACCGAGCCGGTGGCGTTCGTCGCCGCGGTCACCCCGGGCGCGCTGCCCGCCTACGATCCGCAGGCCCAGCTCGCGGAGGAGGTGGACCAGGTGCAGGGCCCGTTCGGGGTGCGCGTGGGCGAGCTGCGTCAGGGATCGGGGCCCGACGCGGGTCTTCCCTCCGGTCTCCCTCCCGGTCTGCCCACCGGGCTCGAGATCGTGGTGGAGGGCTTCGCGGGCGACCTGCCCAACGTGGGCGGCAGCGAGGACCGCGTGCGGCTCTTCGTGGACAGCGTGAAGGGCGCGGGCGGCCAGGAGCTGCTGCGCCCCGAGGCGTGCGGGCGCGAGCGGAACGACCGGCCCGCGCCCTTCCAGTCCATCGGGAGCAAGCGCCTGCGCGCGCGCAAGACGGTGCGCCTGATCGCGGGAGCCGATCCCCGGACGCTCCAGAGCGTGACCGGCCACGTGCAGCTCCGGCTGCCCACGCGGACCGAGGTGGTGACGCTGGCCGGCCCGAAGCCGGGCGCGGTCGCGGAGCGCGACGGCGCGATCTTCACGGTCACCGCGCTCGAGCCCGGCCGCGTCTCCTATCAGGTCACCGGCGCTCGGAGCCGGCTCCTCCTCTTCCGCGCGCTCAACGCCAGGGGCCAGCCGCTCGCCTCGCCGGGGGCGTTCTCCTCCGAGTTCTTGTTCGGCGAGGGCGTCTCGGGACAGCGGCAGTACTCGGGTGAGATCAATCGTCTGGAGATCGTGTTCGCGGCCGACGAGGAGACGATGGACCTGCCGTTCACCCTCACCGAGTTCGTGCCGGCGGGAAAGGCGGCCGGCGCCGCCCTCGACCGGACGCCGCCGTTCCGTCCCTACGGCCTGCGCGACCTGCAGCGGGAGTTCCCGCGCCCCCGCGGGGCCGGGCCGCTCGAGCCCTTCGAGCTGAGCCTCGACCGCGTCCAGTCGATGTTCGGGCTCCGTCTGGACCTCACCCTGAAGAGCCCGGTGGTCCCCAACTTCGAGCGCGGCTTCACCAGTGGCCGCCTCCGCCTCACTCGTATCGATCTGGCCGATGGTACCGCGCTGACCCCGCCCGCGCCCGATGCCGCGAGCCCGGGCCCGTCGCGATCGCGCTGGGAGCAGGCGGTGCGCTTCACCGGCTCCCCGAAGGACGGTCGCCTCTCCGCGCCGCTCGGCCTCTACCTCGAGAGCAAGGCCCGCCCGGAGGACGTGAAGGCGGTGAAGGGCACGCTCACGCTCGATCTGCCCCGCACGCTCGAGACGCTCACCCTCGACGACCTCACGGTGGGGCAGCACGTGGAGCGGGGGGACCTCGCGGTGACCGTCGTCGCGCGCGGGCGCCGGAGCCTGACCCTCGCCACCAGCCGCGACGGCGATCGGGTGCGCTACGTGCGCCTGCTCGGCGCCGACGGCCAGGCGATCGGCTACTGGAGCCCGAGCATCACCGAGGGGCCGGGCGGGGCCTGGCGCTTCGAGCTGTCGCCGCAGAGCCCGCCGGTCAAGGCCGAGATCGTGCTCGCGGGCCAGGTCGATCGGGCCGAGTATCCGGTCACCCTCACGCCCCGGTAGCGCCGGGCGCGTGCTATCCTCGCGCTTCCGCGACCAAGGAGGTGTGCCCATGAAGATCGTGCTCGCGCGGCTCCTGCTCCTGCTCCTGATCCTAGCCGGGCCGCCGGCCGCCACGGCCCAGGCCCCGCTCCAGCTCAAGGCGGGCAGCGGCGTCGGTCCCGGCAACCCGGTGAACGACGCGCTCTACGACCTGGCCAAGACCCTCGATCAGAAAAGCGGCGGCCGCATCAAGCTCGACGTGGTGATCAGCAACGGGCTGGCCAAGGGCGAGGCCGCGCATCTGGAAGGCGCGCAGCTCGGCACCATCGACATCGTGCCCATCGGCTCCGCGCCCATCGGCGGCATGTTCGAGACCGCGTACCAGGCGCTCGACCTGCCCTTCTTCTGGACCTCGCGCGAGCAGGTGTGGAAGGTGATGGACGGGCCGATCGGCCAGGAGCTGCTCAAGCGCATGGAGTCCAAGGGGGTGAAGGGCTTCTGCTTCGGGGGCGGGTGGGGCTTCCGCAACATGATGGTCAACAAGCGGCCCATCGTCACTCCCGAGGACATGCGCGGGCTCACGGTGAGGGTGCAGGAGTCGCCGACCTACGTGGCATTCATGAAGGCGCTGGGGGCCAACCCGGTGCCGATGCCCTACGTCGAGGTGTACCTGGCCATGAAGCAGGGCACCATCGACGGCATGGAGCTGCCGTCGTTCACCATGACCTCCGACAAGTTCCAGGAGGTGACCAAGTACTACTCGCTGACCCGCCACTCCTACCCGCCCATCGCGTACTTCATGAACATGCAGCGCTACGCGTCGCTGTCGCCCGAGCTGCAGAAGATCATGGGCGAGTCGATGCAACAGGCGTGCGCGGCGCACCGGCGCCTCGAGGTCGAGAAGGAGAAGCAGGACTTCGAGGTCATGAAGAAGGCGGGCACCAAAGTGAACGAGGTGAAGGACCTGCGCGCGTTCCAGGCCCTCATGAAGCCGGTCTACGCGAGTGTGGAGCAGCAGGTCGGCAAGGAGTTCATGGACCGGCTCACCGCCGCGGCGCAGGCCGCGCGCTAGGAGGCGCCCATGCCCGCCTACGTGATCGCGGAGGTGGCCACCACCGATCAGGCCGCGATGGAGGAGTACCGCAAGCAGGTGCCGGCCACCCTCGCCAGGTACGGCGGGCGCTTCGTGGTGCGCGGCGGTGCGTGCCAGACGGTGGAGGGCGAGTGGAAGCCCACCCGGCTCGTGGTGATCGAGTTCCCGAGCCTGGCCGACGCCAAGCGCTGGTACGACTCCGAGGAGTATCGCGCGCCCAAGGCCCAGCGCATCCGCGCGGGGCGGACCAGCATGATCATGGTGGAGGGCGTCGCCTAGAGCCGCCGTGTCCCCGATGAGCGACGGGGCGGCCCGCCCCGATCCGCTCGCGCCGCGACTCGCGATCGCGCTCGCCGTCGCGCTGGCCGCCGCCCTCGTGTTCCTCCCCGTCCTGCGGGGGCAGTTCCTGTCGTGGGACGACGACACCCTGCTCACCCGCAACCTCGCCTTCCGGGGGCTCGGCCCGGCCCAGCTCGGCTGGATGGTCACCACCACCCGCATGGGCCACTACATGCCGCTCACCTGGCTCACGTTCGGAGCCACCTACGTGGCGGCGGGCATGAACCCGTGGGCCTACCACCTCGGGAGCCTCCTGCTCCACGCGCTCGACGCCGCGCTGGTGACGTGGCTCGCGTGGCGGCTCATCGCCCTCGCCCTCGTGCGCGACGGCGCGCGGGCGGGCGCCGCGCCTCTCGCGGTCGGCGCGGCGGTGGCCGGGCTCACGTTCGGCGTGCACCCGCTGCGCGCCGAGAGCGTGGCCTGGATCACGGACCGCAGCGACCTGCTCTGCGCCGCCTTCGTGCTGCTGGCGGTCCTCGCCTACGTCCGGGCGATCGAGGGGGCGGACGCGCTGCGCTGGCGCCCGTGGGGCATCCTGGCCCTGCTGGCCATGGCCGCCGCGCTCCTCTCGAAGGAGATCGCGGTCACGCTGCCCGCGGTGATGCTGGTGCTGGACGCCTATCCGCTGCGCCGGCCCATCGGGTGGGCGCGGCGGCTGCGGGAGAAGCTGCCGTTCCTGGTGCTGACCGTGGCCGGCGCGCTGGTGGCGGCGCTCGCGCGCTCGGCCGGGGCGCGCTTCTCGCCCTTCGAGCAGTACGGCCTCGGCGCGCGGCTGGCGATGGCCGCGTACAGCCTGTGGTACTTCGTGGCGACCACGGTGTGGCCCTCGGGGCTCGCCCCGTTCCACGAGCTGCCGCCGCGGGTGGACCCGCTCGCGCTCCGGTTCCTCGCGCCCGCCCTCGCGGTCGTGGTCGTCACCGCCGGCCTCGTCCGGCTGCGGCGGCGCTGGCCGGCCGGCCTCGCCGCGTGGGTCGCGTACGCCGCGCTGCTGCTGCCGGTGAGCGGCCTCGTGCACTCCGGCTCGCAGCTCGTGGCCGAGCGTTACGCCTACCTGCCGGCGGTGGCGCTGGCGCTGCTGCTGGGCGGGGCCGCCGCGGTGGCGGTGCGCGCGGCGGAGAGAGCCGGGCGACGCGCGCCGGCCGCCGCGCTCCTGGCTGCGCTCGCGCTCGTCCTCGTGGCCTGGGCGACGGTGGCGCGCACGCACGCGGGGAGCTGGCGCGACGGCTTCACGTTCTGGCAGGTCTCGGAGGCGGCCGATCCGGGCTGCCGGCTCTGCGTGCTGAACCTCTCCTCCGAGCACTTCAACGCGGGGCGGTTCGCGGAGGCGGAGGCGTGGGCGCGGCGGGCGATCCCGCTCTGGCCCGATCGCGGCTCGCCCCACCATCGCCTGGGCGCCGCGCTCTTGATGCAGGGGCGCGACGCGGAGTCGGAGCAGGAGCTGCGCGAGGCCATCCGTCTCGCCCCGCGCCTGGCCGAGGCCCACCGGGAGCTGGGCCGCCTCTACGCGCGCCAGGGCCGCGCCGCGGAGGCGGCCACCGCGATGCGCGAGGCGCTGCTGCTGGGCGTCTCCCCGGCGGAGGTGGAGGCGGTGTTGCGCCCGCTGGACGCCGCGGCGCCCGCCGCGGGCTCTCGCTGAGCGCGTCCTAGCGGAACACGATGCTGCTGGGGCTGCCCACCGGCACGACCTGACCGGTGGCGGCCAGCGTGCCCGCCCGCGGGTCCACCCGGAACTCCACGATGGTGTCGCTGTCCTGGTTCGCGGCGTAGAGGAGCGCGCCGGTCGGGTCCAGGGTGATGAAGCGCGGCGTCCGCCCCTGCACCGGCTCCCAGCCCACGGGCGCCAGGTCGCCGGTCGCCTCGTCTACCCGGAAGATCGTGACGCTGTCGTGGCCGCGGTTCGACGCGTAGACGAAGCGGCCCGACGCCGCCACCGCGATCTCGGAGGTGGTGTTGTCCCCGGTGTGAGACGGGGGCACCGTGGTCACCACCTGCCGCGGGGCGAGGGCGCCGGTCCCGGCGTCGAAGCGATAGGTGGTGAGAGTCGAGTCGAGCTCGTTGAGCACGTAGGCGTGGGGCCCCGTGGGGTGGAAGGCGGCGTGGCGCGGGCCCGCGCCGCGACGGGTGACCACCGACGGCGGCGTGCCCGGCTCCAGCGTGCCGCGGCCCGCGTCGACCCGGAACACGAAGACCCGATCGAGGCCCTTGTCCGGCACCAGGAAGAAGCGGCCGCGCGGGTCGAACGCGATGTCGTGCGGGTGCGCGCTGGTCTGCTGCGTCCGGTGCGGCCCCGCCGTGCCCTGGAGGGGGACCAGGTCGGTGACCGGGCCGAGCGCGCCGTCGCTCTCGATCGGCAGCACCGCCACGGTGCCGGTCCCGTAGTTGGCGCACACCAGGAAGCGGCCGGAGCCGTCGAGGCCGAGACGCACGCCGTTGCCGCCTCCGGTCGCCCGGTGGCCGAGCGGCCGGAGCAGGCCGGAGGCGGGATCGACCGCGTAGGCGGCGGCCGCGTTCCCGTCCCCGTGAGCCACGTAGAGCACGCGGCCCGCCGGTCCCAGGGTGAGCCACGAGGGATTGGCCAGCTCGGAGAGCCGCTGCGCGTGAGTCCACGCCCCGGAGCCCGCGTCGATCCGGTAGACGTTGAGGCCGTCGCCCCGCCCGTCGCGCTCGCGCGAGGTGTAGCCGCCGACGTACGCGAAGGCCGTCACGGCGGACGAGTCTACACCGGAGGATCGCCCTTGACACGCTCGGGGGCGCGGGGCTAAGTGGGTGGGCCGGAAGGCGCCACTCGGTCGTGCCAAAGGAGGCCAGCATGAAAGCAGCCGTGTTCCACGGGCCGCACCAGCCGCTCACCATCGAGAACGTCGACATCGACAAGCCCATCGGCCGCGAGGTGCTGGTGCGCACCGTCGCCTCCGGCGTGTGCCACAGCGATCTCCACTTCGTGGACGGGTACTATCCCTTCCCGACCCCCGCCATCCTGGGCCACGAGGCGGCCGGCGTCGTGGAGGAGGTCGGGCTCCAGGTCAGCGAGTTCAAGCCGGGGGATCACGTCATCGCGTGCCTCTCCGTCTTCTGCGGGCACTGCGAGTACTGCCTCACCGGGCGCACGCACCTCTGCCAGACGCGCCCGACGCGGGCCAAGACCGAGCCCCCGAAGCTCTCGTGGAAGGGACAGCCGGTGAACCAGTTCGCCAATCTCTCCGCCTACGCGGAGAAGATGCTGGTGCACGAGAACGGCCTCGTGAAGATCGACGACTCGATGCCGCTCGACCGCGCGGCCCTCATCGGCTGCGGGGTCACCACCGGGGTGGGGGCGGTGCTGAACACCGCCCGCATCGAGCCCGGCTCCACCGTCGCCGTCTTCGGGGCGGGCGGGGTGGGGCTCGCCGCGGTGCAGGGGGCGCGCATCGCGGGCGCCCGCATGATCATCGCGGTCGACACCGTGGAGTCCAAGCTCGCCAAGGCCAAGGAGCTGGGCGCGACCCACGGGGTGAACGCGAAGGCCGACGACCCGGTGAAGCAGATCCGCGCCCTCACCGGCGGCGGCGTCGACTACTCCTTCGAGTGCATCGGCCTCAAGCTCGCGGCCGAGCAGTGCTTCGACTGCATCAAGCACGGGGGCACCGCCACCGTGGTGGGCATGATCCCGGTGGGGCAGAAGATCGAGCTCGACGGCCCCATCTTCCTGCGCGAGAAGAAGATCCAGGGCTGCAGCATGGGCAGCAACCGCTTCAAGGTCGACATGCCGCGCTACATCGAGCTCTACCGCCAGGGGCGGCTGATGCTCGACGAGATGATCACGCGGCGGGGCAGGCTCGAGGACGTCAACGAGGCGTTCCGGGCCATGAAGGCGGGCGAGGTCTCGCGCACCGTCCTCATGCTCGATTAGCCCAGCCGGGCAAACCGGATCTGACCACCGAGCGGTGAGGGCGCGCTGATGGCCGACCCGGAGGTCGCGCGTCGGAGCATGGCGGTGCGGCTGTATGCCGGCCTGCACCATCTGCTCCTGGCCGCGACCATCGCGTCGGTCACGCTGCTGCTGCAGCAGTTCTCGTGGTTCACGCCCCTGGACCTCGCGACCCGCGGCCTCGCCTCCTACGTACAGGCCGCGCTCGACGAGCGGGAGCGGGGAAATCTCGGCACGAAGGGGATGGCGCCCATATGGGACCCCGACGCGGCCGGCGACCGGCCGCTCGTGGTGATCGTGAACAACCTCCCCGCCCAGGCGGCCGACGCCCGGATGCATCCGATGGCGTTCGCCGCCGAGCTGGTCCGCGCCGCGGCCCAGCAGAAGCCGCGCGTCCTCGCGGTCGGTCTGGACCTCGACCCGTTCCTCGACGATCCACTCCTCAACCGGCCGGAGTGCAACTACCCGATCGTCCCCGTTCGCGACAAGCCGGTCGCGCCCGCGAGCCTCGCGCCGTGCGATCTGCCGGGGGTCAATCCGGAATCGAGCCGCCGGTACGTGGCCTCGGCGCTGGAAGGTCGGGCGAGCCTCCGCAACGTGCTGGAAGCCGTCTCACAGGACACCACCCTGGTTCTGACCGCGCCACCGCTGCCGTTGACCGTGCGGGCCTTCGACGACGTGGTCAGGATGGAGGATCCGGTCGCGGATCGCATCCTGCTCCGTCGCGTGGCCTGGACCGCGAGCGTGTGCGAGATGTCCGACGTCCACGTGGCCCTGCGACTCCCCGAGCGGGGCGACGCGCTCACGTTCGCGCGAAACGAGCCGTCCCTGGGAAACATCGTCTGGCAGGTCTCCCGCGGCTCCCGGGCGGAGGGCGGAGACGTCCGGCACGCGGTGTTCACGCCCCCGGTCACCGACGCGTGCGCCGCGCTCCGCGGTGGCAGCTCGGGCGTGCTGCAGGCGGGTGGACGAACCGACGTGCGCCTCGTCCAGAACCTCGAAGCGGTGGCGGGCCCGCCGGGCCGGAACTCGCTCGGGATCCTGAGCGGACGGTACTACGAGACCCTCGCCCACCACGGATACGTCAACATCAACACCGTCCGTCCCGGACAGTCCCTGAGTCGCATCATTCCACCGGGTCTGCGCGATCGGATCGTGTTCCTGGGCGACGACACATTCCTGACCCGAGTCCTCCACGTGAACCGGACTCCCGAGATCGACCTGCAGGCGGCGGTCTACTACAGCAACCTGCACGGGGTCATCGGCCTCAAGCACGCGATGGCGTTCGTTCTGGAGGTGATGCTGGGCGCGGTGTTCGGGGTGGTGTTCGCGATGTCGTGGGCGGCTTACCGCAACGCGAAGGTCCAGATGGATCAGGTGTCCGCGACCGGCCTTGCCGGGCTGCGCGCGAAGATGCCGCTCTACGTGCGGGCCCGGGGATGGCTCGCGTTGAACCTCGGGCTCCTCGCCGGCATCGTGTGGATCATGTTCTACGGATCCAACTGGCTGCTCCGTCACGATATCTGGATCAATCCGATCCCGCTGGTGGTCGGCATGTCGCTGAAGGGACTGCTCGCGAGCCGGCACCTGGATGCCGACGATCACGAGGCCCGCGACCGGTGGAGCTTCTACAATCACCATCCGGACGTCGTCTGGCAGGTGCCGGTCATCCTCGTGAGCGTGTGCCTGGCCTGGTATCTACGACACTGATCTGCGGAGGACCCCATGGCCCCCTCGTCCGATCGGAGCCTGATCGACAAGGGCAAGACGTGGGTGAAGCTCCCCGGACCTTACGGAGACACCAAGGTCGGGTCGCCCAGCTATTCGGACACGGGCGCGGTGGCCCACGCCTACGCCAAGACCGCCCCCGAGCCCTCCGGGTGGGGCCGCGACTGGCCGCATCCCACCGCGAAGGACAAGCCGGAGGACGCGCCGCTGTTCGACCTGCTCGCCGACTGGGTGCCGGACGAGAAGGCGCGCCGGTCACTCGATTACGCGGTCGGCCCGCTGCAGGAGCGAGGGAGGGATCGCGAGGCCGAGGGCCCTGGCGGTTCTCAGGTTGATCACCAGCTCGAACTGGGTCGGCTGCTGAACGGGGAGGTCGACGACCCTGGTGCCCCTCAGGATGCGGTCGACATACACCGCGGCGTTCCGATACAGCTCCGACGCCTTCACCGTGTACGCCATCAGACCGCCCGCGTCGGTCACCGGCAGCGGGAACGGATAGACCGCGGGCATCCTGTTTTGGGCCGCCAGCTCGGTGAGCCGGGCGCGATGCACGGCGAACATGCTTTCCTCGGTGACGACCACTCCCTCCGCGTGCGCTCGGTGGGCCTCGGCGAACGCGGTCGGTATGTCATCGGCGGTCCGGATGTCGTGGATCTGCAGCGCCACGTGCAGCGGACCCGCGGCCGCCTCCATCGCTTTCACCTGAATCGGGGCGATGGGATCCGCGAGCACGCTGAGCACCAGGACCCGGGAGAGACCGGGCACGAGCTCCTTGAGCAGCTCGAGACGCTTCACCGCGAGCTGAGGCACCATCAACGACATCCCGGTGATGTTCTCCGAAGGTCTCGAGAGGCTGTCGACCAGGCCGGTCCCGAGAGGGTCTCCCAGCGCGACCATGACGATTGGAATCGTGTGGGTCGTCGTCTTCAGGAGGCGCGCCGCGGGGGTGGTGGTGACCGCGATCACGCGGGGCTTGAGTCTCAGACACTCGTCGATCAGGGCCGGAAACCGGTCCCCGTTGTTGTCCGCCGAGAGGTAGCTGATCGTGATGTTGCGGCCGTTCACGTAGCCGAGGTCCTGAAGGCCCTGAAAGAACCCGTCGAATCGGGGCGAGCGCGTCTGCAGCGTGCCCGGATCGAAGGTCAGGAAGCAGAGGCGGGGGACGTCTCGGAGCTGCGCGCGCGCGGCCAGGGGCACCGCGAAGACGCCGGCCAGGCTCCCGAGAAACGCTCGCCGATCCATACGCGGACCCTCCGCTCGCCGCGTGGTCGGACCACGCCGGCTACTTGATCACGCAGAAGCCCTGCGCCTCGATCCCGAGGGGCACGTTCAGCTTGCTGCGGAAGTTCTCCAGCGCCACCGCGGCGGTGAGCTCCACGACCTGCGCCTCGTCGAAGAAGCCGCGCAGCCGGCCGAAGAGGTCGTCGCTCACCCGCTGGCCGGTGATGGTCATGGCTTCCGCGTACTCCAGGGCCGCGCGCTCCATCGGCGAGAAGCGTCCGCTGTCCCGCCACGTCGGCACCTCGCGCACCTTCTCCTCGTCCGCGCCCGCTTGCATCCCCCGGGATGCATTGATGTCTATTCAGAACGGACAGCCGTTGATGAGGGCGACGCGCAGGTAGACGAGGGGCAGGAGCGCGGCGGGCAGCCGGCCCGACTTCTCGATCGACGCCCCGAGCTGCTTGGCCGCCTTGAGGATCGGCGGGCAGTGGGCGAGGACCTTGGTGGTGTTGAGCAGGGCGCCGAAGACCCCACGCTCGCGCTCGAACTGCTCGCGGAGCGTGGGATCGCCGCCGTCGTCCTCGATCTCGCGGACGCGCGGCACGGCTAGGCCCCGACGGTCTTCCGGATGCTGCCCATGTGGTCGTCGATGTGGCTGATCAGGATGCCCTCGATCGCCTGCTGGCAGGTCATGGGCGGCACGCCGGTGAGCACGGTGCCGCTCTTGTCCAGCTGGGCGTCGTCGAGCCCGCGTAGCACCGCGGTGGCCGCCTTCACGCCCTTCTCGTGCAGGGCCAGGGTCTCGGCCTTGGTGCAGCCCGCGGAGTCCTTGGCGTGCTTGGCGTTCATGTCGTCCAGCATGGACATGCTGAACCCGGAAATGGACTGGCCGGCCGCGAGCGTCTTCACGATGCCGGAGATCGGCTCGTGCCCGCCCGCGACGTGGTGGGCGGTGACGCCCACCGGCCACTTCTCGGCGGTGGTCACCTTCTTCCAGTCCGCGTCGGACAGCTTCTGGATGGTGGCGGTCAACTCGGCGGCCTTGGCCTCGTACTTCTTCGCCAGCGACTCGGCTCGTGCGCCCATGGGGGAACCTCCGGGTAAGGGTGTGAGACCGGATCCGACCGACCGAAGTATACCCGACGGTGCAAGAGCGCATATAATCGGAGGGCACCGAGAGGAGGTGAGCACGTGGCCAAGGGACGGAGCATGAAGAAGGAGAAGAAAAAGCCGAAGAAGGATAAGAAGTAGTCTCGCGTGACCCGATCGCTGCTCCTGAGCTGTGAGGCAGTCGGCAAGGCCTATGGCACCCGGTCCCTCTTCGAGGGGCTCTCGTTCGGGCTCTTCGAAGGGGACCAGGTGGGCCTCGTGGGGCCGAACGGCGCCGGCAAGTCCACCCTCTTGAAGATCCTCGCCGGGCTCGAGTCTCCGGATCGCGGGCGTCGCTCCCTGCGCGGCGGCGTGCGCGTGGGCTACGTGCCCCAGGATCCGGTCTATCCCGACGGCGGGACCGTGGAGGACGTGGTGGCCGGTGCTCTGACCGCGGTGGACGAGGCCGACCGGCCGGGGCGCGTCGCCCACGCTCTGGGGCGGGCCGGCTTCGCGGACGGCCGGGCGGCGGTGGCCACCCTCTCGGGCGGATGGCGCAAGCGCCTGGCCATCGCCCGCGAGCTCGCGGCCGAGCCCGACGTCCTGTTGATGGACGAGCCCACCAACCACCTCGACGTGGACGGCATCCTGTGGCTCGAGGCCCTCCTGGCCGAGCGGGCGCGCGCCTGCCTCGTGGTGAGCCACGACCGCTACTTCCTGGACCGCGTGGCGACGCGCATGCTGGAGATCGACCGCGCCTACCCCGCGGGCCTCTTCGAGTGTGCGGGCGGCTACGGGGAGTTCCTCGTGCGCCGCGACGAGTTCTTCCGCGGCCAGGCGGCCTACGAGGAGTCGCTCGCCAACACGGTGCGGCGGGAGATCGAGTGGCTGCGCCAGGGCGCCAAGGCCCGCTCCACCAAGGCCAAGGGCCGCATCCGGGAGGCGGACCGTCTCATCGAGGAGCTGCGGGAGGCCCGGGCCCGCGCGGTCACCCGCACCGCCGGCATCGACTTCGCCGGCTCCGGCCGTCGCACCCGGGAGCTGCTGGTGGCTCGCGGCCTCGCCAAGAGCCTCGGCGGCCGACGGCTGATCGAGGGCCTCGACCTCAGCATCACGCCGGGCAAGCGCATCGGGGTGATGGGGCCGAACGGCAGCGGCAAGACCACCCTGCTCGGCCTGCTGGCCGGCACCGTCGAGCCCGACGCGGGGACCATCGAGCGCGCCGACGGCCTGCGCACCGTGGTCTTCGAGCAGCAGCGGGCCTGGCTCGATCCGGCCATGCCGCTGCGCCGCGCGCTGGCCCCGGAAGGCGACGCGGTGATCTGGGAGGGACGGACCGTGCACGTGGCCGCGTGGGCCAAGCGCTTCCTGTTCCCGCCCGAGCACCTGGAGGTGCCGGTGGGCCACCTCTCGGGCGGGGAGCAGGCGCGCATCCACATCGCGGGACTGATGCGCGAGCCGGCCGACGTGCTCATCCTCGACGAGCCCACGAACGATCTCGACATCCCCACGCTCGACGTCCTGGAGGAGAGCCTGGCCGCCTTCGCGGGTGGTCTCGTGCTGGTGACCCACGACCGGTTCATGCTGGATCGCCTCGCGACCTCGATCGTGGCCCTCGACGGGCGCGGCGGGGCGGAGACGTTCGCGGACTACGCGCAGTGGGAGGCGGCGCGGGAGGACCTCGGCCGGCTGCCGCTCGACTCCCGGCCCCTCGACTCCCGGCCCCTCGACTCCCGGCCCCTCGACTCCCGGCCCCTCACCCTGCCCTCTCCCCGTGGGGGAGAGGGGGAGAGGAAAGGGGAGAGACGGAGGAGGCGGGGCTATCTGGAGCAGCGGGAGTGGGACGGGATGGAAGCGGCCATCCTCGAGGCGGAGGCCGCCGCGGAGGCCTGCCGGAAGGCGGCGGAGGATCCCGCGATCGCCTCCGATCCGGCCGCGCTCCAGGCCCGCTACGTGGCCCTCGAGGCGGCGCGCGCGGAGGTGGACCGGCTCTACGCCCGCTGGGCGGAGCTCGAAGACAAGGGAGAGACTCGATGAGCGATGCGCAGGCGATGGCCACCGTGAAGATCGACAATCAACAGGTGCGGGTGACCGAGTGGCGGTTCACTCCCGGCGCCCACACCGGGCATCACCGGCACGAGTACGCCTACGTGGTGGTGCCGATGGTCACCGGCGGCCTCACCGCGACCGGCGCGGCGGGCGAGACCACGAGCGCGCTCCGCGTCGGCGAGCCCTACTACCGCGAAGCGGGCGTCGAGCACGACGTCCGCAATCCCAACCCGTTCGATTTCGCGTTCATCGAGATCGAGCTGAAGCTCGCCCCCCGGGCGTAGCCGGAGGAATGACGTGTCGACGCCGCCGCCCCCGCCCTCTGATCCCACCGCGGTCTTCACCGCGAGCGACTTCATCCGCCGCGTGATCGAGAGCCTGTTCCGGGCCGAGTTCCGGGGCCGGGTGCTCTGCGCGCGCTGCCTCCTGAAGCAGACCAAGGACCACCTCGACCGGAGCTACGCCAAGCGCGACGTGGTCGAGGTGATCGACGAGCTGTTCGTGACCCCGCACGCGATGCAGGTGGTGACCGGCGCGTGCGGGAACTGCACGAGGAAGAAGGTGCCCTGCCTCGGGCTACCGGGCTCCGCGGCCTGACCGGCGGGCTCCTCAGCGCGCCGGCGTCACCAGCGAGCGGAGGACCGCGATGATCGAGGAGTTGTCGCGCTCGCCCCAGCCGCCCGCCACGCCCGCGGTCAGGAGCTGGCGGTGGAGCGCGGTCGCCAGCAGGGGCGCGCCCGCCGCGTGGCCCACCTCCAGCATCAGCTCCACGTCCTTCAGGTGCTGGGCCAGCTTGCCCTCCGGCTCGAAGCGGTCGGTCAGCATGCGCTCGCCCTTGACGTCCATCGCCGTCGAGTAGGCCGCGCTGTCCTTCAGCACCGCCAGCAGATCGGGCCCGTCGAGGCCCTGGCGCAGCCCGAAGAGGAGCCCCTCGGCGAGCGCGAGGCGGTTGAGCCCGAGCACCAGGTTGACGACCAGCTTCGCGCGCGCGCCCGAGCCGTTCGGCCCCACGTGGCGGAGCCGCTCGGTGAGGGCCTCCAGCACCGGGCGACAGCGCTCGAAGACCGCGCGCTCGCCGCCCACCACCACCGGGGCCTCCCGCCGGCGCGCCTGTCCGCTGGAGCCGGCCACCGGAGCGTCCAGCATGGGGACGCCGCGGCCCGCGAGGTCGGCGGCGAGGGCCGCGGAGGCGTCGGGATGGATGGTGCTGCAGTCGATCGCCACCGGGTCGGGCCCCGCGGTCTCGAGCGCGCCGTCCCGCCCGAGCAGGACCTCGCGCACGATCTCGGCGGTCATGAGGCACGTCACCACGATGGCCGCGCCGCGCGCGGCGTCCGCCGGCGAGGTGGCCGGCACGCCGCCCCGCACCACGTGCTCGCGCACGCGCTCGGGCGCGACGTCGTACCCGCGCACCGTGAAGCCGGCGCGGATGAGGTTCTCCGCGAGGGCCGAGCCCAGGAGGCCCATCCCGACGCAGGCCACGGTCGCGCCCATGCGTGGCAGCCGAGCGAGCCGGGGCGGGGCTAGCCGCGGGCGGGCGAGCCGGCGGCCACCGGCCCGGACGGGACCAGGCGCTCCAGGAGCCGGCCGAAGCCGGTGATGGGCCGCGTGAGGCCCAGGGCCCGCAGCGCGGCCCAGATGGTGGACTGGTTCGAGCTCACCACCGGGCGCCCGGTGCGCGCCTCGATGGCGCTCGCCGCCTCCACCGAGCGCCACGCGGTGCAGGAGCAGAGCAGCGCGTCCGCCTCGGGCCGGCACGCGCGCGAGGCGAACTCCACCACCGACTCCGGGTCCTGGTCGTTGATGCCCTGGTTGCCGGAGGCGGCCGCGCGCGGCTCGCCGTCGACGTTGAGCACCTCGAAGCCCTGGGCCTCGAGGTACGCGCGCAGCCGGTGATTGTTCCACTCCGGGTAGGGCGTGGCCACCGAGATGCGCCGCGCCCCGAAGGAGCGCAGGGCCTCCACCACCGACGGGCTGGTGGCCACCGCGGGCACGCTCGCCTCGCGGCGGATCATGTCCAGCATCTCGCGGTCCCAGCCCGGGCCCCTGAAGAAGCTGCCGGTGGTGCAGCCGTACACGATCACGTCGACGCGGGCGGTGGAGAGATAGCGCGCCCCGCTCTGGATCTCCGCGTTCATTCGCTCGAAGGCGCGATCGCCGGTGCCCTCGTTGGTCAGCCACAGCCGCTGCCCGTGGACGGTGACACCGGGCGGGGCCACCAGCTGGAAGTCCGCCTCGCAGGTGGTGTTCGTCGATGGCACCATCACGCCGATCCGCTTGCGTATGTTCATTGGCTCTCCTCTGGTTCTCCTCCGCGGCTATGATACGGCATCGCGGCGGTCTCGCCACATTGACACGTCCGGGGCGGCGGCGTAGGGTGCTCTCGCCGGAGGCCCGAGGATGCGCATCGTCGAGACCAAGGCGGACCTGGCCCGCCCGTTCCGCGCCCGGCGGGACGACTAGACCACCGGAGGAGCCCTGCCCATGCCCCACACGCTCGAGTCCTTCGCCACCGCCGCCCACGACATCCTGGCCGCGGAGAACAATGCGGCCGGCCGCGAGAAGGTGCGCGCGCTCCTGGAGGACGTCCTGAAGGACGACGTCTTCGTGGCCCGCCACCTGACCGACGACGTCCCGGAGCGCAAGATCCTCTACACCGACCCCGCGCTGGGCTTCTGCATCCTGGCTCACAACTACGCGGGAGCGCGCGAGAGCAAGCCGCACGACCACGGTCCCTCGTGGGCGATCTACGGACAGGCCCGCGGCGAGACCCTCATGAACGACTGGGCGCTGGTCGAGCCGGCCACCGAGAGCCGCCCGGGCAAGGTGCGCCACGTGCGCGCCTATCCGCTCAAGCCGGGCATGGCCCACGTCTACAACGAGGGCGACCTCCACTCGCCGCGGCGCGACGGCCCCACGCGGCTGATCCGCATCGAGGGCACCAACATGGACACGGTCAAGCGGCTGTCCTACGAGAGGGTGTGATGAAAGACGACCTGCGCTTCGTCGATTCGGACATGCACATCATGGAGCCGCCCGATCTCTTCGAGCGCTATCTCGACCCCCGCTTCCGCCACCGGGTGCGGCTGCCGATCGGCGCGGACGGGCGGGCCAGGCGCGGCACCCTCGTGGTCGACGGCCTGCCCACCACCATGGACGCGGAGATGCAGCAGTACCGCAAGCGCAGCCGCGCGGGCGGCGGGGCCAGCCACAGCACCCAGCCCCTCTCCGGGTCGCGGCTTCAGTCCACCGACCGCCTCGACTTCGCCATCCAGCGCGGCTACGACCCCGAGGCCCAGGTGATGGCGATGGCCATCGAGGGGGTGGACATCGCGGTGCTCTACCCGACCACCGGGCTCAGCCTGATCGCGCGCGACAACCTGGACCCGCAGCTCTCGCTGGGCCTCTGCCGCGCCTACAACGACTGGATCGCCGAGTTCTGCCGGCACAGCCCGGACCAGCTCAAGTTCGTGGTGATGCTGCCGGTGCACGACGTGCACCTCGCCTGCCGCGAGCTGGTCCGGGGGGTCCGGGAGCTGGGGGCGGTCGGCTCGTTCATCCGGCCCAACCTGGTGAACGGCCACTACTGGCACTCCAACTACTGGGACCCGCTCTACAGCCTGCACGAGGAGCTCGACGTCACGTGGGGCTTCCACGAGGGCACCGGGGCCTGGAACTCGCACATGAACGTGCTCTACGGCGAGAACCGCTTCTACCGCCACGTGGCCAGCCACTGGATCGAGATGCAGCAGGCCCTGATCGCGATGATCGTGGGCGGGGTCTTCGAGTTCCACCCCAAGCTCCGGGTGGGCTTCCTGGAGGCGCAGAACTCCTGGGTGCCGGGCTTGCTCTCGCGCATCGAGTGGGACTACCCGCAGTACCGTGACTCGCACGCGCCGTACCTCTCGCTGACCCCGCGCGAGTACTTCCGGCGCAACTGCTGGGCCGCGGTGGAAGGCAGCGAGCCGGAGATCGAGGCCACCGCGGGCCTGATCGGGGCCGATCGCATGTGCGTCTCCACCGACTATCCCCACTTCGACTCGAACTTCCCCCACGTGTCGGACAACGTGCTCAAGCACTGCTCGCGCGAGACCGCGGCCCAGATCCTGATGGGCGGCGCGCACCTCTACGGCTTGACCGACGCCCACTTCGAGCGGGCGGACGCCGCCGCGGCGCGCTTCGCCGCGAAGGCCGCGGGCGAGCCGGGCCGGCCCGGCGTTCCGGTCGGCGCGTGAGGTGACCGCCCAGACCGAGCGCGGACCCCGTCACCGCACGATCGAGACCAACGGCATCCGCCTGCACGTGGCCGAGCAGGGCGAGGGGCCGCTGGTGGTGCTCTGTCACGGCTTCCCGGAGTCGTGGTACTCGTGGCGCCACCAGCTGCGCGCGCTCGCGGAGGCCGGCTTCCACGCGGTGGCGCCCGACATGCGCGGCTACGGGCAGAGCGAGGCGCCCGCCGCGATCGACCAGTACACGCTCCTGCACCTGGTGGGCGACATGGTGGGGCTGCTCGACGCGCTCGGCGCGCCCACCGCGGTGATCGCGGGGCACGACTGGGGCGCGCCGGTGGCGTGGCACGCGGCGCTGCTGCGCCCCGATCGCTTCCGGGCCGTCATCGGGCTCAGCGTGCCGTACCGGCCCCGCGGCTCCGCGCGACCCACCACCGTGATGCCGCGCACCGACGACGCCATCTTCTACCAGCTCTACTTCCAGGAGCCGGGCGTGGCGGAGGCGGAGCTGGGCCGCGACGCCCGCGCCACCATTCGTCGGGTGCTCTACTCCGGCTCGGGCGACCGCCCGCGTCGCGGCGCCGGCCTCGGCAGTCCCGACGCGGTCGGCATGGTGCCGAAGAGCGGGGGCTTCCTGGAGCACAGCCAGGATCCCGCCACGCTGCCGCCGTGGCTGACCGAGGCCGACGTGGACTACTTCTCGGGAGAGTTCGCCCGCACGGGCTTCCGGGGCGGGCTCAACTGGTACCGCAACATCGACCGCAACTGGGAGCTGATGGCGCCCTACGCGGGCGCGCCGGTGACGGTACCCGCGCTCTACGCGGCGGGGGACCGCGACCTGGTGGTGGCCTTCCGCGGGATGGACCAGCTCATCCCGAACCTCGGCAAGTTCGTGCCAAACCTGCGCCGCACGCTCATGCTGCCCGGCTGCGGCCACTGGACACAGCAGGAGCGCGCGCCGGAGGTCAGCGCGGCGATGATCGACTTCCTGCGGAGCCTGTGACCGCCGCGCGCTCCGCGGCCATCGCGGGCGCGATCTCCTCCGCGAACAGGCGCATGGAGCGCATCGCGAGGGGGGTGGCGAGCCCGGGCAGGGCCATCACCAGCAGCACGCGCTCGTAGCGGGTCGCCTCGCAGTACTGCCGGAGGCCGCGGGTGACCTCCTCCGGCGCGCCCACCAGGGCCCAGCCGTCGTCCAGGTACTCGTGGAAGGCGCGCAGCCGCAGCAGCGAGCGGTCGAACGAGCTCGGCACCGAGCCGCCGGTGGTGTCGGACCGCAGCACCGCCATGCGCCGCTGGTAGCCCATGAACGGTCCCTCGGTGGCGCGCAGCGCCTCCTCGCGGGTCGGCGCCACGTGCACCACCCGCATTCCCCACGCGCGCGCCTCCAGGGCCTCGATCTCGTCGAGGGAGCGCCCGGCCGCGAGGGACGCCTCGCGGTAGACGGTGCGGCGCCGCTGCAGCTCCGGCACCGGGACGAAGAACGACGAGAGGGTGGGGAGCCCGAGGCGCGCGGCGGAGAGCACGCTGTCCTCGCTGTTGGAGGCGATGAAGAGCGGCGGGTGCGGCCGCTGCACCGGCTGCGGCCGCACGTGGAGCTGCCGGGCGGAGTGGAAGCGGCCCGGGAAGTCGAACGGCTCGCCGCGCCACGAGCGCTGCATGAGGGCCACGCCCTCCTCCACGCGGGCCCGGCTGTCCGCGCGCTCGGACTGGAAGGTCTCGTAGTCCTGCAGCGTGCCCCCGCGGCCGATGCCCACGTCGAGCCGGCCCCCGCTCACCACGTCGAGGACGGCGAGGGACTCGGCCAGATCGACCGGGTGATGGAGCGGCAGGAGGCTCACCCCCATGCCCAGGCGCAGGCGTCGGCTGCGCGCGGCCACGAAAGCGGCCAGGACCGGCGGGGTGGGGCAGAGCCCGTAGTCGTTGAAGTGGTGCTCGGCGATCCACACCGAGTGGTAGCCGAGCGACTCCGCGGCCAGCATCTGCTCGAGGCCCGAGGCGTAGACCGCCTGCTCGCTCCACCGCTCGTCGCGCTGCATGAGGAAGAAGAGTCCGAAGTCCATGGGGCCTCCTGAATCAGTTCGCATCCGCGCGGAAGAGCGCGTGCCGCACCGCCGGCTCCAGCGCGCGCTCGGGGAGGCCGGGGCCGAAGCGCGCCTCGAAGCCGGCGCGCCGGAGCTCCCGGTACTGCCGGGTCGCGGGGCGGCGGAGCCCCGCGTACGAGGATCAGCGCGGCGAGCAGCGCGAGCGTCGACCCCATGGCCGGCTACTATACCCTGCTTGACTTTGCCCCTACGGCTAGGGCGGCGGGCTTCCCACCACGACGACCTCCCGGCCGTCGAGCGTGTGCGCGGCCAGCACGCGCCAGGACGGCGGCGCCTCCGCGCTCAGCTCCTGCCAGCGGCCGCGCGACGTGATCAGGACGTGCCCGGGCTCCGGGCGGGCGAGCATGCGGCGCACCCGCGCGATCGTGGCCAGCTCGCCGGCGGGCCGCTCGAGGTAGAAGTCGTAGGCGAGCCGCAGGTCCGGATATCCGAACACGGTCCCGCCCGGGCCCGCGTGGCTGGCCGCCACCGCGGCGAGCGGGCGGACGTCGAAGTCGCGCGCGTGACGTGGCGGATAGCGAATGCCGGTGAGGACGAGGGTGCCGGCGAGCGAGAGCGCGATCGCCACCGTCACGGCGGCCCAGGCGCGGCGCCGGGAGAAGTAGCCAATCGCGACCGCGCCGCCCCCCAGGATGACCGCGACGACCCCGCGCTCCCATCCCGTCGCCGGGAGGAGGGCGACGTCCTCGCCGTGCGCCAGGAGCGTCGGATGGACGATCAGCACCAGCGCCAGCCCGAGCGCGTAGATCGAGGCGAAGGCCGCCGCGACGTGGAGCGCTCGCGGGCTATCGTTCTCCGCCGGGCGGGCCAGGCGCTCCGCGGCGAGCAGCGCGAGCAGGGGATAGACCGGCAGCAGGTAGTGCGCCCGCGGGAGGCCGGTGAACACGAGCAGGGCCCAGAGCGTCCCCGCCCACAGCGCGACGCGCCGCCGACCCGCGTCGGGAGCCCGCCGCCACGACCAGGCCGCCGCGACCAGGAAGATCGACCAGGGCAGGAAGTGGACCAGGGTCTGCGCCACTCCCTGCACCCGGGCCAGGAGGCTGCCCCGAAGGAGCCAGACGCCGTAGTGGTGAACGAGCACGTCGGACTGGAACTGTCCGTGCGACCGGACGTAGTACGGGACGATCCACGGCAGCGCGGCGAGGGCCAGGATCAGCAGGCCCAGGGCCGGGCGCAGGCGGGCGAGCCCCCGCCGGCCCTCGGTGCCGAGCACCGCGACCGCGGCCGCGGCGAGGGCCGCGTAGCCCGGAGGGCCCTTCGTCCCGATCGCGAGCGCCACGCAGACGTAGAAGCCGACGAGAGGACCGCGGGCCCAGCCGGACGAGGCCGCGCGGAGAAACCAGTACAGGGCCCACGTCAGGCAGGCGGTGAGCATCATGTCGGGGATCGCGAGATGGCCGAACACGAAGAACGGGGGGGCCGTCGCCGCGATCAGGCCCGCGAGCAGCCCGGCGGGGCGGCCCCAGAGCCGCGTCCCGATCGCGAGCACCGCGCCGACGGCCGCCAGCGCGGACAGCACGGAAGGGAGCGCCGCGCTCAGCTCGCTCACGCGCCCCGCCGGGAGCGACACGAGCGCGATCGTCCAGAAATACAGCTGCGGCTTGTTGAGGTAGAGCTGCCCCCGGATCTCCGGAACGAGCCAGCGGCCGTGCTCGAGAATGTCCTGAGCGAGCACCGGATAGCGCGCCTCGTTGGATTCCCACAGGACCCGTCGGCCGGCCGGGATCAGCGGGAGCAGGACGGCCAGGGCGAGGATGCCAACCAGGGCGTGGCGGGATCGCGTCATCGGGTCCCCGCCATTCTATGAAACTCGCCCGTCGGGCCCGCCGTGAATTCGCGCGCGCCCGCCTTGACACGGGCCCGGCGGCTGTGGGAGCTTCGCCGCCAACCGGGTCCGCAGCGTCGGTCAACCGATCAGGAGGATCCTCTTCATGAGCGTCCATCACAGCCGCCTCGCGATCCGCTGGACGTCCGCGCTGCTCGGCATCGCGCTCCTGCTCGTCCTGCCGATGGCTCACGGTCCCGATCGAGCCGCCGCCCAGGGCAAGCCGGAGGGCGAGATGCGCTGGGCGCTCTACGTCACGCTCTCCGCCGCGTGGTTCGATCCCGCGGAGGTGGTCGGCGTGCTCACCCCGTTCTGGGTGCTCACCGCGATGCACGACGCGCTGGTGAAGCCGATGCCCGGCGGCCTCATGACGCCGAGCCTGGCCGAGTCGTGGAAGCTGAGCCCCGACAACCGCACCTACGAGTTCAAGCTGCGGGAAGGGCTCAAGTTCCACAACGGCGACCCGTTCACCGCGGAGGACGTGAAGTTCAGCTTCCTGCGCGCCAAGGGCGCCCGCCTCCTCCAGGAGAAGGTGCGCGACATCGAGATCGTGGGCCCCTACCGGGTGCGCTTCCATCTCCACGAGCCGTGGCCGGACTTCATGACCTTCTACGGGACCTTCGCCACCAGCGCGGCGTGGATCGTGCCCAGGAAGTACATGGAGCAGGTGGGGCCGGACGGCTTCAAGAAGGCCCCGGTCGGCCTCGGGCCCTACAAGTTCGTGAGCCACACCCCGGGCGTCGAGCTGGTGATGGAGGCCAACGAGAGCTACTGGCGGAAGATGCCCTCGGTGAAGCGGCTCGTGTACAAGAGCGTGCTGGAGGGCACCACCCGCGCGGCGATGCTCAAGCGCGGGGAGGTCGATCTGGCCTACCTGCTCGACGCCCCCCAGGCGGAGGAGATCAAGCGCGACCCCAACCTCAAGCTCGCGTTCTCGGGCGGCATCGGGACCTTCTACCTGGACTTCCTCGACCAGGCCGATCCGAAGTCGCCCTGGCACGACCGCCGGGTGCGCCTCGCGGCCAGCCACGCCCTCGACCGCAAGGCCCTCAGCGAGGCCGAGACCCTCGGCGCCTCGCGGCCCACCGGCAACATGGTGCCGCCCAAGTTCGAGTTCGCGCTGGCCCTCGAGCCCCACGCCTACGATCCGGCGCGGGCCCGCAAGCTGCTGGCGGAGGCGGGCTATCCGAACGGCTTCGACGCGGGCGACCTCTACCCGTGGCCGCCCTACTCGGCGATGGGGGAGGCGGTGGGCAACTTCCTCGGCGCGGTCGGCATCAAGTCGAGGATCCGCACCATGGAGCGCGCCGCGTTCTACTCCGCGCTGGCCAGCAAGAAGATCCATGGCCTCTGCGTGTGCATCAACGCGGTGTACGGCAACGCGGCTTCCCGCATCGCGGAGACGGTGCCCAGCAGCGGCGCCTACTCCTACGCGGGCGAGGCCGACATCGACGCGCTCTACAAGCAGCAGGCCCGCGAGACCGATCCCCGCAAGCGGGAGGTCCTGCTGCACCAGATCCAGCGGACCCTGCACGAGCGGGTCCGCTTCGCGCCGATCATGGACTACATCTGGCCGAGCGGCGTCGGGCCGCGCGTCGCGGAGCCGGCCCTGATGCTGATCGATCCCTATCCCTGGTCCGCGCCCCTGGAGGACGTGAAGCTCAAGAAGTGAGAGGCGCGGCGGGCAGACCCCGGCGCTCGCCTTCCGCCACCAGGAGCCTGTCGGTGGCGAGCAGCTTGGCGGAGAGGTCCTTGATGATGGCCACCGCGAGGGTGGGATTGGCGCGCACCAGGGAGGTCAGGCGCTTGGCCGGGATCACCAGCAGGGTGGCCGGCTCGATCGCCACCGCGGTGGCCGAGCGGGGCGTACCGCCCGCGAAGAGGCCGAGCTCGCCCAGCAGCTCGCCCTTGCCGTACGTCCACAGCAGCCGCTCCTCGCCGCCGACCCTCTTGCGGACCTCGATCCGCCCCGCGTGGACCAGGAAGGCCTCGTCCCGCGGGTGCTCGCCCTCCCGGAAGACGACCTCGCCCGCGCGGAAGGTGCGGGTCTGGATGCTCCCGAGCTTGCGGCGGCTCGTGGCTTTCAACCCACCTATAATAAGCGCGCGACGCACGAAGGAGCGTGGAGGAATCGAATGCGACTCGCGGGCAAGGTGGCGCTCGTCACGGGCGCGCAGCAAGGTATCGGCCGGGCCATCGCGCTGGCGCTGGCCGGCGAGGGGGCCGACGTCGGCCTGAACTTCCTCGACGATCCCGCGGCGGCTTCGCTCGTGGCGGGAGAGATCCGGGCGCTCGGGCGCAAGGCCCTGACCGTCAAGGGCGACGTGGCCCAGGCGCGCGACGTCCAGGCCCTGGTCGACGCGGTGGTGGGCGGGCTCGGCACCCCGGACATCCTGGTCAACAACGCGGGGGTGTTTCCGCGCTCGGAGTTCCTCGAGCTGAGCGAGCGGGAGTGGGACCACGTGCTGGGCGTGAACCTCAAGGGCGGCTTCCTCTGCGCCCAGGCCGCCGCGCGCGCCATGGTGGCGGGCCAGCGCGCGGGCGCCATCGTCAACATCTCGTCGTCGGCCATCCGGGGCGACGCGCGCGGGGTGCACTACTCGGCGAGCAAGGCGGGCGTGCTCGGGATGACCCGCGCGATGGCGCTGGCCCTGGCCCCGCACCGGATCCGGGTCAACGCCATCGCGCCCGGGCTCACCGACACCGCGCAGCCTCGCTACGGCAACACCGAGGAGCAGATCGCGGTGCGGGCGCGCGAGATCCCGCTCGGGCGCATCGCGAAGCCCGAGGAGATCGCGCGGATCGCGGTGTTCCTGGCCTCCGAGGACTCGGGCTGGATCACCGGCGAGCTGATCCACGTCAACGGTGGCGCCTACATGGCCTGAGCCGCGGCCGCCGCGGCCGGGGCCGGGGATGGACCCGGTGGGGGACATGGGGTGGTCGATGCCGACGCGCCGGCGGCTGCTCGGCGGAGCGGTCGCGGCGCTGGGCGTGGGGCTCCTCGGCGGCTGCGGCGGTATCCGGGGCCGGCGGATGGAGGACCTGGATCCGCGGGTGCCCGCGCTGCTCGCGGCCACCACGTCGGTGGACTTCCACACCCACGCCGCCGGCGCGGGCCACGCGCGGGCGCCGCGCTTCGACCTGGCCGACCACATGCGGCGCGGGCGGCTCACCGCGGTGTGCCTGTGCCACTCCGCCGACGGGCCGGTGATTCGCCGTCCCCCGGGCGGCGGCCGCATCCGCCAGTACCGCGATCCCGCCCCGGGGGAGCTCCAGGCTCACACCCAGAACCGACTCGCCTTCATGGACGCGATGGTGGCGCAGCACGGGATGACCCGCGTCCTCACCCCCGACGATCTCGAGGCGGCCCGGGTCGCGGGGAAGCCCGCGCTGATCGGCACCATCGAGGGCGGCCAGTTCATGGAGGGCCGGCTCGGGCGTCTGCGCGAGGTCTACGACCGCGGCATCCGGCACCTCCAGCTCGTGCACTACATGCCGAGCGACCTCGGCGATCAGCAGACCGAGGATGCACGGTGGGGTGGGCTCACCCCGCTGGGCGCCGACGTGGTGCGCGAGTGCAACCGGCTCGGCATCGTGGTCGACGTGGCCCACGGCACCATGGCCCTGGTGCAGCAGGCCGCGGCGGCGACCTCGGTGCCGTTCGTGCTCTCGCACACCTCGCTGGCCCGCGGCCCGCTCGCCCAGTACACGCGCCTGATCCCGGCGGAGCACGCGCGGCTGGTGGCCCAGGCGGGCGGGGTGATCGGGGTGTGGCCGAGCGGCTTCTCGTTCGTGGATGCGCGCGACTGGGTGGGCGGCATCGCCCGGATGGTCGACGCGGCCGGCGTGGACCACGTGGGCATCGGCACCGACATGGAGGGCGGCGTGAACGAGGTGTGGGACGACTACGCGGACCTGCCCGCGGTGGCCGACCTGCTGCTGCGGCAGGGCTTCGGCCCCGAGGAGGCGGGCAAGCTGCTCGGCGGCAACTACGTGCGGGTGTTCCGCGCGGTGGCCGCGGCGCGGCGGGTGTAGCCTGGGGGCGGGAGGACCACCGATGGCCAGAGCCACGACCGATCCCCAGATCACGATCGCGCCCAATCCGAACCGGGTCATCGTCCGGCTCGACGGCGCGGTCATCGCCGACTCCACCCGCGCGCTGGTGATGCGCGCGCCGGGGACGGCCGATCAACAGTACATTCCCCGGGAGGACGTGAGCATGGGGCGGCTTCAACGCACCAGCCACCACACGAGCTGCCCTTACAAGGGCGACGCCTCGTACTGGACCATCCAGGGCAAGGACCGGGTGGTCGAGAACGGAGTGTGGAGCTACGAGACGCCGCTTCCGGCGATGGCGCCCATCACGGGATATCTGGCCTTCTACCAGGACCGGGTGGATTTGATCGAGGAGCGGCCCGCCGGCGGGTGACGCGCACCGCGGTCGTCTGGATCGAGTCCGGTCTGCGCTTCGCCGGTGTGCTCGTGTTCCCGGCGCTGGCGGTGTGGGCCTGGCGGGCCGGCGGCGAACGCCCCCTCCGGCGCCTGACCGGTGTCGCGATCGGACTCGTGCTCGCCTTCGCCGCCTTCGCGGCCAGCGCCGCCGGTGGCAACGCGCTGGTGGACACCTACGGGTACGGCTACACCGCGCCACGGAGCCTGCTGGTGCACGCGCTGCTCCTGGGGCTGCCCATGGGGCTCGTCGCGGTGGTCGTCCGGTGGGCGGGCCGTCGCACCGGCTCCGCGGTCGGTGTGTATCTGATCGGGCTCGGGACCGCGATCCTCTCGTGGCTGGCGGGCACCGTGCTGTTGTTGCTAGTCTTCTACGGGCTGCTACGCTAGGTCCGACCGCTTCGTCCAGGAGGAGACGCCACATGCCCGAGACCGATCCGGGATCCGGTCGCCCGGACGCGGCGGAGTGCCTGCCGTACTACTTCAACTACATCGACCTCGTGCCCGACGGCGACGTCCTGAGCCGGCTCGAGCGCCAGATGGTCGAGACCGCGGCGTACCTGGACGGCTTCACGCCGGAGCAAGCGGGCCGGCGCGAGGCGCCCGAGGAGTGGAACGCGGTCGAGATCGTCGGCCACCTCGCCGACACCGAGCGCGTCTTCGGCTACCGCGCGCTCAACATCGCGCGCGCTCATCCGATCATGTGGAGCTCGGTGGAGTTTCCCGAGTACGCGGCGGCGGCCGGCTACGGAGCGCGCTCGCTCGGCCCGGTGGTCGCCGAGCTCGCGGCGGTGCGGGCCGCGTTCGTGACGTTCCTGCGCGGGCTGGACGCGGCGGCCTGGCAGCGGCGCGCGCCCGAGGGATGGACCCTCCGGAGCGTGCGCGCCATCGCCTGGTGCATGGCCGGCCACGAGCTGCATCACCTGGCGGACATCCGCCGCCAGCACCCCGCCGCCATCGGCGCCGCCGACTCCGGACAAGCGTCCGCCGCAAGGAGATGACCATGCGCGAACCTCAAGTGGTCCGGCTCGAAGACACCGAGCGGGTGAGCTTCGGCCCGCTCTCGCACTACCAGCCCATCATCGGCGACGAGGAGGGCAGCACCCCCCTCCGCACCGGCATCCAGACCGCGCAGCCGGGCTACGCCGCGCCGGTGCACTCGCATCCGTACCTCGAGGTCCTGCACATCCTCGACGGGACCGCGGAGGCATGGATCGACGGGCAGGAGGACCGCGCGGTGCTGCTGCGCAAGGGCGACACCATCGCCCTGCCGCCCGACACGCCGCACGCCTTCCGCGTCGTCGGGAACGAGGTGCTGCGGCTGCTCGGCACCCACGCCTCGCCGCACCGGATCGTGATTCGTCGGGACCGGAGCGCCCCCGGACCTCGGCCCGAGGCGGAACAAGACGCCGAAACAGCTTGACGCGGTAGATGAACGCGGTAGCTCAGGCGCGACCGGTCGGAGCGTGACCGTCACAGCGCTCGCGCCACTCCGGCCCGAGTGTCACCCGGCCCGGGGTCGGGTACACGATCCGTCTATCACCCGGGAAGGTGAGCACCCACAGCGCCTCGTTCATCAGGGCCTCGGTCACGCCCAGCGCGAGCCGCAGCTCATCGAGGCCCATGCTGCGGTCGCCGTGCCCGTCTTGCCGGCGGATGCAGAGGCGCTGGTAGATCGCCTCTACCACGTCGTCTGCGCGCATTCCCGGTCAATCGCCCCTTCGCTGCATCGCCCGCTTCTTGAGCCGGGCGATCTCGCGTCGTCTCGACCGGACGAGCTGGCGGCGACGCGCTCGAAGCCGGCGCCGGCGGACCGCGATGATGACCACGGAGAGCAACAGGGCGAGGCTCGCCAGAAGGGCGACGTAGAGGTGCCAGCCCGCCATTGCGCCGAGGACGGAGGCGTGGAGCACGGACGGTTGTCCCGGCCGGCCGGGCGCTCTCGGAAACGCTCACGGCCGCCCGGCCGTGGCCGGCGACGGAGCCTAGTCGAAGATCGCCCGGCCCAGCCGGGGCGCGGCTCCCTGGTCCCAGCGAGCCCGATCCGGCTCGACTTCCAGGATCGCCGGCGAGAGCACCGGCTCGGGCCGGGGCTCGGGAGCATGCTCGGGGGAATGCTCCTGGTTCATGGCTGCTCGCCTCCTTGGCGGGCGGAAGAAACAGCAAGCGACATGCCCGACGCGGAGTCGTATATTTCGCCGACTTACGGGCCGGCCACCCGGCGAGCGTAACCACTTGCCCGAGTCATCTCTTCCCATTGCCGGCCGAAGGGACGGTCTCCCAAGGCGGGCATCCGGGACGGGAGGTGGGCCTACACCAGGGGCAGCTGGCCCGACGGGGGCTCCTCTCGCGGCGGCTCCTCGATCGCGAGGGTATGCTCCTCCTCCCGCGCGCCGAGGATCGTCTTGACGTGAAGCCGGAAGATCGCCGTCGCAGCCCACGCCGAGGTGGCCTCGCGCTGGTAGCCGCACGAGCAGGTGACCCGCCAGAGTCGGTGAGGTGACGTCAAGCTGCGACTGCCCTTATTGCGCGTGATTGGCGTTGCGTCGATCCGGCGCGCCGTGGTTGACTCGATCGGTGAGCTACGTCGTCTGGAAGCGCGATCGCGCCGCACGATTGATCGGTGTGGAGTGTCCGCATTGTCGTCATCGGATCGAGTTTCGGGGCGGCTTCGTCAAGCAGCTGGAAGACGGCCTGACCTTCGTCGCGTTCTGCCCCGAGGCGCTGTGCGGTCGTCGTCTCGACATCGACCTGGCCCGTCTCGGTGGCTCCCTGTGGGATCTCGACGTCGGTCGGACCCGCTCGGCGACGGACGACCCACCCGCGGCGGCCCCGCCTCCCTCAGCGTAGCGTACTTGTCCGCCGATCGCCGATAGCCTATAGTGCCCTCCCCCGCTGAGGAGAGGCAGACGGGCCGCCCGAGGGAGGGCCCGCCATGTCGCCGTCGAAGCAGCCCCCGGCCGTATCGGGGCGTATGTGCCTGCAGGTCCGCACCGTGGATGGACGCTCCACCGTCCTCAACCTGCCCGCCACCGACCATCGAATCGTGTCCGGCGAGACGTCCAACTACCTCGTCGGGTTCGGGACGGTCCACGAGTTCAGCAAGGAGGGGCTCTACGTGCGCTCGGGTCCGGCGCCCGCGCTGCTGAACGAGGCCCTGCCCGCCGAAGACCTCTGGTGACCTGAAGCGGAACGTCCGGCCGGGCTTGAAGCCCTCCCCACAGTGCGAGAGGATGTCGCGGTGCCACGGCGGGGAGTCGAGAGAGGGCATCGTCACCTGAGCGGATGGGCCGCGCGCGACGGACGCGGCGGCCGGGTCCAGGAGTGATCGCATGAGGCTCGGCATCAGCGTGCCCAACGGGCGCCCCGACGGGGCGCCCCTCACCGGCGAGGCACTGGTCGGCAGCGCCCGCGCCATCGAGCAGGCCGGATTCGACAGCGCGTGGTTCTTCGACGCGATCGGCCGCGGCTTCATCCTGCCCGATCCGCTCATCGCCGCCTCGGTGGCGGCCGCGGTCACCACGCGGATCGAGCTCGGGACCGGGGTGCTGCAGGTCCCGCTGCGAAACCCGGTGGAGCTCGCGCACCGGATCCTCACCGCGCACCTGATCTGCCGGGGGCGGCTGCTCCTGGGCGTCGGCGCGGGATCGACCCCCGGCGACTTCGAGGCGCTCGGCCTCGACTTCACGCGGCGCATGCGCACGCTGGAGGACTCGCTGGCCACGATGCGGCAGCTGTGGCGGGGCGAGAAGGTCGGCGCGGCCGACCTCACCCCGTGGCCCGCCGTGGTCGGGGGGCCCGCGGTGCTGATCGGAAGCTGGAAGGGCGAGCGGTGGATCCCCCGCGCCGCCAGGGAGTTCGACGGCTGGATCGCGTCGGGGGCGAAGACGAGCCTGCAGGCCCTGCGGGAGGGCATCGCGCGCTACCGCGCCGCGGGGGGCAAGCGCGCCATCGTGACCAACGTCGCGGTCGATCTCACCGTGCCCACCGAGCCCCTGCCCGACACCGAGCCGTTCCAGCTTCGCTGCGCGCCGGAGGAGGCGGCCCGGCGGCTCGAGCAGGTGCGCGACCTGGGCTTCGACGACACGGTCCTGGTGCTGAAGAATCCCACCGAGGCCGGCCTCGCGGCGGCCCGCGCCCTGCTGCGCTGAGGGGCGGTGCGCCGTGAGCCAGACCGCGCCATGACCCAGGTTGCCGACGTCGTGGTGATCGGAGGCGGCGTCAACGGCGTCAGCATCGCCCACGCCCTCGCCGCCCGCGGCGTGAAGGTCACGCTCGTCGAGAAGGGCGCCCTCGCGGGCGGCGCGTCCGGGCGGTCGAGCGCGCTGGTGCGGATGCACTACACCAACGAGTGGGACGCGCGGCTGGCGTGGGCGAGCTTTCCCATCTTCCGGAACTGGCCGGAGCTGATGGGAGGCCCGCCGGTCTTCACCCACACCGGCTTCGTCAACGTGGTGAGCCCGGCCTACTCCGAAAACCTGAAGCGCAATGTCGCCATGCTGCAGGGCATCGGGGTGCCGACGCGCGCGATCGGCCCCGAGGAGCTGCGCGCGCTCCAGCCCTTCGCCCACGTCGACGACGTGGGGGCGGCGGCCTACGAGCCGGAGAGCGGCTACGCCAATCCCGCCGAGACCGTGGAGGGCTTCCGCCGTCGCGCGGTCGAGCTGGGCGCGCGCATCAACCAGTGGACCGAGGTGACGCGCGTCGATGTCGGGCCCAGCCGCGTGCGGGCGGTCGAGACCTCGGCCGGCCGCATCGAGGCCGGTGCGGTGGTGGTGGCCGCCGGCGCGTGGTCGACCCGCCTCTGCCGCGAGATGGGCCTGCCGCTGCCCGCGCGGCCCAAGGCCATCGACACGGTGGCGGTGAGCCGGCCCGCGGAGCTGCGGGAGCCGCACATGGTCTACATCGACAACGTGCAGGGCAACTACTTCCGCCCCGAGGCGGGGGGCCTCACCCTGGTCGGCATCCCGTGCCAGGAGTGGGACATCGACCCGGACACGCTCGGCACCGGCCTGCCGCCGGGCGCGGCCGAGCTCGGCGCCTCGCTGCTCACCCACCGCATCCCGCTCATGGAGCGCGCCACGCTGTCGCGCGGCTACCGCGCCTACGACGGCTACAGCGCCGACCGCCACGCGATCCTGGGCGGCGTCGACGGTGTCGACGGCCTCTACCTGGCCACCGCGTTCAGCGGCGCCGGCTTCAAGATCGCCCCCGCGGTGGGCCTCTGCATGGCGGAGCTCATCACCGAGGGGCGGGCCAAGACCGTCGACATCGGCGCGTTCGGCCTCCAGCGCTTCGCGGCCGGGCGCACCGTCGAGGGACCGCATCCCTACGCGGTCCGGCCCGACTACATCGATCCGGCCGAGGCCGGGCGGACGTGACCGGCGCGCCGGCGGACCCGGGCCGGCCCCCGGGCGTCGAGTTCTCCACCTTCACGGTGGTCGGCCGCTGCCGGCGCACCGGGCGCCTGGGCGTCGGCACCGCCACGCGCTCCCTCGCGGTCGGCGCGCGGGTGCCGCACGTGCGGGCGCGGCGGGGCGCGGTGGCGATCATGGCCATCGCGGACGCGCGCCTCGGGCAGATGGCCCTGCGCCTGCTGGAGACCGGGTACAAGGCGCCCGCGGTGGTGGAGGAGCTGGTGCGCGCCGACCCCTACGCCGAGTACCGCCAGCTCGGAGTCATCGACGGCGACGGCTTCGCGGCCGCGCGCACCGGCAAGCACAACCGCGACTGGGCCGGGCAGCGGGTGCGCGAGGACTTCATCGTGCTCGGCAACTTTCTCACCGGCGAGCTCATCCTGGACGCGATGGAGCGCGCGTTCACCGCGCACGCGGACGAGGACCTCGAGGAGCGGCTCCTGCGCGGCATCGAGGCCGGGCGGGACGCGGGCGGCCAGCACGGGGGCCAGCAGTCCGCCGCGCTCCTGGTGTACGACGACCAGGCGTTCGCGCACGTGGACCTGCGGGTCGACGTGCACGCGGAGCCGGTGGGTGAGCTGCGGCGCGTGTTCGACGCCTACCGCCCCGCGATCCCCTACTACAACCTGCGCCAGGTCGACGCGCGGGTGCCGCCGCTGCCCGACTGGCTGCGCGAGCGGCCGCGCTGAGCCGCGTCAGCGTCCCGCGCCGCGGATGGCGCGCCAGATGCGCTCGGGGGCGAGCGGCATCTCGAGGTGCTCGACGCCCAGGTCGGCCAGGGCGTCCACCGCCGCGTTCACCACCGCGGCCAGCGCCGGGGTGGTCCCGCCCTCGCCGCCGCCCCGCAGCCCGAGCGGGTTCGACGCGGACTCGACCTCGCTGATCTCGGTGGCGAACGACGGCAGCAGGTCGGCGCGCGGCATCGCGTAGTCCATGAACGTCGCGGAGCGGAGCTGCCCCGACTCGGGGTCGTAGTCGCACAGCTCCCAGCACGCCTCGCCCACGCCCTGGGCGATGCCGCCGTGGGTCTGGCCGTGCACGATGAGCGGGTTGATGGCGCGGCCCACGTCGTCCACGCTGCTGTAGCGGACGATCTGGAGCACGCCGGTCTCGGGATCGATCTCCACCTCGCACACCGCGGAGCCGTAGGGAAAGGACGGCGTGCTCACCGTCTCGTCGCACTCACCCTCGAGCGGCCCGCGTAGCCCCTCGGGCGCGTCCGGACGGAGGGCCGCCGCCGCCACCGCGAACAGGCCGACGGCCCGGTCGGTCCCGCGCACCCGGAAGCGCCGGTCGCCGAACTCGACGTCCTCCACCGCGGACTCCAGCAGCCATGCGGCCAGGCGGGCGCCGCGCTCCACGAGGCGGTCGGCGGCCTTGGCCATCACCGGGCCCCCGAGGCGCATGGAGCGGCCGGAGTGCGAGCCGCCGCCCACCGGGACGCGGTCGGTGTCGCCCGCGATCATCCGCACCCGGTCCGGCTCCACCCCGAGCCACTCCGCGATCAGCTGGGGGAAGGCGGTCTCGTGGCCCTGGCCGGCGGACAGGGTGCCGATGACCACGTCCACGAAGCCGTCCGGGCGCGCGGTGACCTGGGCCCGCTCGCGCGGAGCGCCGGTGGCGATCTCGATGTAGTTGGCGAGCCCGATGCCACGGTAGCGCCCGCGCCGGCGGGCCTGCGCGCGGCGCGCCTCGAACCCGGCCCAGTCGGCCAAGGCCAGCACGCGGTCCTGCGCGCCCGGGTAGTCGCCGCTGTCGTACACGATGCCGAACGGATTCGTGTAGGGCATGGCGCCGGGGGGCACCAGGTTGCGCCGGCGGAGATCGACCCGGTCGAAGCCGTGGCGGCGGGCCGCGAGGTCGATGAGGCGCTCCATCACGAACATCACCTGGGGCCGTCCCGCGCTGCGGTAGGCGGAGAGCGGCGCGGTGTTGCTGTGCACCGCGCGCCCGCGCACCGCCGCCGCGGGCAGCCGGTACACGGTGGTCGACAGCTCGCGGCCCTTGTTGAGCGGGACGAACGTGACCGCGTGCGCGCCCACGTTGCTGGTGTTGGTCCCGCGGAGGGCCAGGAAGCGGCCGTCGGCGTCGAGGGCGAGCTCCATCGTGGAGACCAGGTCGCGGGCCTGGTAGTCGGAGAGGAACATCTCGCGCCGGTCGCCCGTCCACTTCACCGGCCGGCCGAGGCGCCGCGCGGCCCACATCACCAGCGGGTACTCCGGATAGGACGAGTTGCGCGTGCCGTAGTTGCCGCCCACGTCCCGGGCGATCACCCGGACCGCGGCTTCCGGGACGCCCAGTACCTCGGCCACGTCGGTCTTGAGCCGGACCGAGCCGCCGGAGCCCGCGTAGAGGGTGAGGCGGCCGGTGACGGGGTCGTGGACGCCCAGCGCCGCCCGCGGCTCCATCGGCACGCCGGTGATGCGCGGCACCCAGGTGTCGAGGCGCACCACGTGGGTCGCGGCGGCGAAGGCGGCGTCGGCGGCCCGCGCGTCGCCGGCCAGCGAGTCGACGCAGACGTTGACGCCGAGGGCGTCCCACAGCACCGGGGCGCCCGCGGCGCCCGCGTCGCGGGTGGCGGTCACCGCAGCCAGCGGCTCCCAGTCGACCGCCACGAGCGAAGCCGCGTCGGCGGCCAGGGCCGCGGTCTCGGCCACCACCATCGCCACCGCCTCGCCCGCGAAGCGGGCCCGGTCGACGGGCAGCGCGGGAAACGGGGCCACGAAGATCGGCGCGCGCTCGCGGCCGCCCAGCGGGTACTCGTTCGGATTCGTGGGCACCGGCCGGTGCGGGAGATCGGCGAGCCCGTCGGCGGCGGCGTCCCGGCCGGTCAGCACCGCGAGCACGCCCGGCGTCGCGAGCGCGGCGGCGGCGTCGATGGTGCGGATGCGGGCGTGCGCATGCGGTGAGCGCACGAAGCAGGCGTGGACCTGTCCGGGCAGGGACACGTCGTCGCTGAAGAGGCCCGCGCCGGTGATGAGGCGCGGGTCCTCCTGCCGCTTGAGCGGCCGGCCGAAGCCGCGCGGCATCACGCGGGAGCGGGAGGCGAGAAAGCTCGGCATCGGCCCGTCATCTTACCGCTTGCACCCCGTCCACCGAGACGGTAAACACGAGCGATGCAGAACAAGGTCGTGGTGATCACCGGGGGCACCTCCGGCATCGGCGAGGTGGCCGCGGAAGCGCTCGCGGGGATGGGCGCGCGCATCGTGCTGATCGCGCGCGACCGGGCTCGGGCCGACGTCACGCTCGGGCGCCTGCGGGAGCGTGGGCCGGGGGTGGCGCACCGCGCGCACCTCGCCGATCTCTCGCTCATGGCCGAGACGCGTCGGGTGACCGCGGAGATCGCGGCGGCCGAGCCGCGCATCGACGTGCTGATCAACAACGCGGGCGCGATGTTCGGCACCCGCCGGGTCACGCCCGAGGGCCTCGAGCTGACGTTCGCCACCAACCACATGTCGTACTTCCTGCTCACCCACGGGCTGCGCGAGCGGCTGCTCGCGGCGGCCCCGTCGCGGGTGATCAACACCGCCTCCTCCGCGCACCGGCGCGCCGTCGTCGACTTCGACGACCTGCAGTCGGAGCGCAACTACCGCGGGTTCATGGCCTACAGCGTCAGCAAGCTGCTCAACATCCTCTACACGCGCGAGCTGGCCCGCCGCTCGGCCGGCACCGGGGTCACCGCCAACAGCTTCCACCCCGGATTCGTGGCCACTCGCTGGGGGGACTCGAGCGGCGGGCTCTTCTCGTGGGTGGTCCGGGCGTCCAAGCAGGTGTTCGCGATCTCCACCGAGAAGGGCGCCGAGACGGCGATCTATCTCGCGTCGTCCCCCGAGGTCGCGACGATCAGCGGCGGCTACTTTTACCGATGCCGCGTCGCCACCCCGACCCGCGCGGCCCAGGACGACGCGGTGGCCCGGCGGCTCTGGGAGGAGACCGCGCGGCTGGCCGGCCTCAGGAGCTGAGGGCGGCCGCGGCGGGCGGCGCGGTGGCGCGCACCGCCCGCACCAGGGGCGCGCGCAGGCGACCGGGCGTCACCCGCGCGACCTCCACGGCGTCGGCACCCACGAATCGCGCGAGCGAGCGGGCCGCGTCGCCCACGCCGGCCAGCATCGCGTCCCGATCGAGCGCCGGACCGCCAAGAGGCGGCGCCTGCTTGTGCGCGGCCCACGGCTCGAGGTGCACGTGGCGTACCTCCAGGCGCCCCTCGGCGCGGTGGGCCTTGGCGTCGAGGCGGCCGATCAGGTGACCGTCGTGGAGGATCGGCAGCGTGTAGTAGCCGTGCACGCGCTTCGGCCCCGGGGTGTAGACCTCGATGCGGTAGTCGAAGCCGAACAGGCGCGAGACCCGATCGCGGTACCAGAGCAGCGAGTCGAACGGGGCCAGGAACGTGGTGCCGTGCGAGGGGGCGGCCAGGCGCGCGGCGCGGCGCAGCGCGGGGAGGTCGCGGGTGAGGGCGAGCCAGCGCCCGCTCGAGCCCTCCACCGCGATCTCGGTCACGAGGCCCTCGGCGATCATCCGGCGCAGGGCGACCCGGCGCGCGGCGGTGGCGCCGCGGGGGTAGGTCAGGTAGTGAGTCAGGTCGATCTCGAGCGCGGCCCCCATCGCGTGGAGCGACCGCTCGATGTGCCAGCGGAGGAACGCGTCCGCGGTCACCGCCTCGACGGCCCCCGCGCCGGGCAGCGCGCGCTCCAGCAGGTCGAACCGCTTCTGGAAGTGCCGGCGCGAGTGAATGGTGAGCACGCCGGTCATCCAGAGGTAGTGCAGCGCGTGCTGCACCGGCCGCCAGTCCCACCAGCCGCCGCGACCCCGGGCGGGCCGCTTGCCCTCGAGCTCGGCGTGCCCCATGGGGCCGCCGGCGCGGATCAGCTCGGTCACGGTGCCGAGCAGGCGGCTGTTCTTGCGGAGCCAGCCCGACCAGCCGGTGTGGCGCACGCGGTAGTCGAGCATCGCGCGCCTCCACCACGGCAGCATCGAGACCGGCACGAGGCACGCGGCGTGGGCCCAGTACTCCATGAAGAGCCGGCGGCGATAGACGAGACGGTCGAGGCGCGCGCGATCGAACGGCCCGAAGCGGCTCCAGACCGTGAGGTAGTGCGCGCGGTCGATCACGTTGATGGAGTCCATCTGGATGCCGCCCGCGTCCTCCGCGAAGCGGAGGAGGCGGCCGGGCGTGAGCGCGTGGCCGCGGGGCCGCCCGAGGTGCTGCCGGTGGAGGAAGAGGGCGCGGACCGCGTGGCGCGGAAAGAGGCGCGGGCCTCGGCTCCCGCGGCTCACTTCACGGAGGCCGCGAAGATCCGCAGGTAGTTGCCGCCCACGATCCCGGCGGTCTCGTCCGCGGTGAAGCCCCCGCGCAGCATCGCGTCCACCAGGCCGGGGAAGGCGTCGTACTTCGGGAACAGGCCGGCGCTCGAGGCGGCGTCGGTGCCGATGGACACGTGGTCGACGCCCACCACGTCGGCCATCTCCTTGAGCCCCTCCGCGTAGCGCTCGGGGCTCGGGAAGAAGTGCCAGATCCCGATGGAGCCGCCCGTGTCCGCGATGGCGCGCGCGTGGTCCGGGGTGATCTGCCGCTCGACGAGCGGGGTCTCGCCCTGGGCCTTCGACCCGCGCAGGGCGGTGTGGGAGAGCAGGAGCGGACGGCTGGTGGCCTTCGCCGCCTGCTTCACGGTATCGGCGGTCGCGTGGGCCACGTCGACCACCACGCCCAGGCGATTGCACGCCCGGATCACGTCGGCCCCGAACGGGGTGAGCCCGTTGTGGGCGACCGCGCCGGTCTGGAAGTCGCCGATGTCGTTCGGGGTGTAGTGGACGAGCTGCATGGTGCGGACGCCGCGCTGGTACGATTCCTCGAGCCGCTCGAGCTTGCGCTCCAGGAAATCGAGGCCCTCGACGTCCATGATGATGGCGGGCGCACCGGCCCGGTGGGCCGCCTTCACGTCGCCCGGTGTCAGCACGCGGCGGATGCCGTGCTTGGCGCACAGCTCGTCCACCCAGGCGAGCCGCTCCAGGTGATGCTGGTAGAGGAACCCGGGCTCGGGCTGGCGCAGGGCCCGCAGCACGTTGCTCGCGTCGCGCCCGAGGATGGGCCCGTCCGGCACGTCGGCCAGGCACAGCACGGCCAGGCGGCCGGCCCGCATGGACCGGGCGATCGCGTCGCTCGGCGCGGCGGTGCGCGAGATGACCCCGTCCGGCCCCGCGTGGGTGTGCACGTCCACCGAGACGTGCTCGCGCAGGAGCTTCGCCGCCGCCGGGTACGGCGACTCCTCCGCCTTCGCGGCCGGCGCCTCCGATCGCGTGCCCGCGCAGCCGGCCACCATGGAGGAGGTGCCGAGCAGCGTGCTCCACATCCATTCACGGCGGGTCCAGCCGAGCGCGTGGCCGCAGCAGGTCATGACGATCTCCTCAGGGATGGAGCGCGTCGCGTGCGCGCAGGAACGCGAGGCCCGCGCGCGCGTCCTCGATGGACAGCTCGAGCACTCCGGGCAGGCCGGCGAAGGCCGGGTGCCGCGCCACCGCCGCCACGCCCTCGCCGATGGTCCCGGCCCCCGGCGTGGCGTGGCGATCGCGGTGGGCGCCGCACGGCAGCTGGCAATCGTTCAGGTGGAAGGCGACCACCCGCTCCAGCACGCCCTCCGCGGCGAGGGCGTCGGCCAGGCGCGTGCCGCCGTCGGGCCCGGAGAGATCGAAGCCGGCCGCGTGCAGATGGCACGTGTCGATCAGCAGGCCGAACTGCTCGGGGGGCGCGCCCACGTCGCGCAGCAGACGCGCCAGCTCGGGGATGGTCTGGCCGAGCTCCGAGCCCTCGCAGGAGTTCTCCAGCAGCAGGCGGGGCCCGGCCGGCATCTTGGCGATCAGCTCGCCGAGCTTGCGGGTGGCGAGGGTGAGCGCCTCCTCGGGGCCCGGATGGCCCTTGGAATAGCCGACGTGGAAGCAGACCGCGTCGAGCCCGATCTCGGCCGCGACCTTGAGGTCGGCGAGCAGGCTCGACACCGAGGAGTTGCGGATGCGGCCCTCCGGACTCGCGAGGTTGATCAGCAGCGAGCCGTGGGCCAGACCCCACGCGCGTCGGCCCGCGAGGCCCGCCACCAGCGCGGCGCGGTCCGTCTCGTCGGGCACCCCGTAGTTGCCGAAGCGCCCGGGGTCACGCAGGACGGTCTGGTAGACGTCGACGCCCTCCGCGCCGAGGATCGCGGGGATCGCGCCGAGGGGCGGGTCGATGGACAGTCCGACGCGCATTTCGGTACTCTACCACCCATGACGAGACCCGGCGCCGCCGTCCTCGTGGCGCTCGCGCTGCTCGTCCTGCCGCTTCCCGCTCCCGCCCAGTCGCCGCCCGCCGCGCCGCTGACGCCGGCCCAGTCCGCGCTGCGCGAGATCTACCAGGAGCTGCTGGAGATCAACACCACCGACTCGGCGGGCGACACCACCGCCGCCGCGCAGGCGATGGCGGCGCGCCTGCGGGCGGGCGGCTTCGCGGACTCCGAGATGCGGATCGTGGTGCCGCCCGGCGCGCCCCGGAAGGGCAACCTGGTGGCCCGGCTCAAGGGCCGCGGGACGGGCAAGCCGATCCTGCTGCTCGCGCACCTGGACGTGGTGGAGGCCAAGCGGGAGGACTGGGAGCGCGATCCGTTCAAGATGGTGGAGGAGGGCGGCTACTTCTACGCGCGCGGCGCGGTGGACGACAAGGCGATGGCCGCCATCTTCGTGGCCAACCTGATCCGCTACCGCCGGGACGGCTACGTGCCGGACCGCGACCTGATCCTGGCCCTGACCGCGGACGAGGAGCTGGGCAGTAGCTCGCGGTGGAACGGGGTGAGGTGGCTGCTCGAGCACGAGCGGCCGCTGATCGAGGCGGAGTACGCGCTCAACGAGGGCGGCGGCGCGGAGATGACCCGGACTGGCACGCCGATCCTGCTCCGCGTGCAGGCGGCCGAGAAGGTCACGGTGAGCTTCCGGCTCGAGGCCAGGAACCCGGGCGGGCACAGCTCGCTGCCGCGGCCGGACAACGCGATCTACCAGCTCGCGGCGGGGCTCGACCGGCTCTCGCGCCTCGAGTTCCCGGCCCAGCTCAACGAGATCACCCGCGGCTACTTCCTGCGCAGCGCCGCGCTCTTCGAGGCGGCCACCGCGGAGGACATGCGCGCGCTGGCCCGTGAGGGCGGGCCCGATCCCGCCGCGGCGGCGCGGCTCTCCAGGCGCTCGCCGCTCTACAACTCCATGATGCGGACCACCTGCGTGGCCACGCGCCTCGAGGGCGGCCACGCGGGCAACGCCCTGCCGCAGGCCGCGCGGGCGCTCGTGAACTGCCGCGTGCTGCCGGGCGAGCCGATCGACGGCGTGCGCGAGGCCATCGTGCGGGCGGTCGGCGATCCGGGCATCACGGTGACCCAGACCGGGCAGCCGGAGCTGAGCCAGCCCTCCTCGCTGCGCCCCGACCTCATGCGGGTCGTGGAGTCCACCACCGCCCTGCGCAACGCGGGCATCCCGGCCTACGGCGTCTCCGGCCTCTTCCTCGGACCGGACGACGCGCGCTCGCACGGACTCAACGAGCGGATGCCGGTCGCATCGCTCTGGGGCGGCCAGGAGTTCCTCTACCGCGTGGTGAAGGGGCTGGCGGGCGGGCGCTAGCCGCGGAGGCGCGGCAGCACCGCGCGGCCGAACAGCTCGATCGTGCGGAGGGGGTCCGCCGCCAAGCCGACCGTGAACATGAGCTGGGTGGCGCCGGCGGCCTCCGCGGCCCGCACCTGCGCCACGCAGTCCTCCGGAGTGCCCGCCACCGCGAGCCGCTCGCGCAGGTAGTCGAACAGCCCGAGCCGGCGCGTGAGCTGCGGATCCATCTCGCGCTGGCGGGTGGTGTAGGTCTGGCGCAGCTCGCGCACCGCGGGCACCAGCGGTGCGGGCACCCCACGCCCTTCCGGATCGGGACCCAGGATGTAGGCGGCCACGAAGCCCAGGATGTTGCCGAGCTTGCCGAGCGCGTCCTCGCGCCGCTCCGCCACGTCGAGGCAGGCGATCGACCACACGTCGACCGCGTCCGCGGCGCGGCCCGCGGAGGTCGCGCCCTCGCCGATCAGGCTCCGGACGCGCTGCGTTTCGGCAGCCCCGAGCCCGTAGTTGACGAAGGCGCCGTCGGCGGCGGCGCCCACCGCGCGCAGGGCGGCGGGTCCCGACGCGGCCGCGTAGACCGGCACCGGGCGCGTGATCCAGGCGAGGTGCGTGGCCGCCCCGCGCCACGAGGCCGGCGCCCCCGCGAGCGCGGTCTTCAGGAACGTGATGCCCTCGCCGAGATCGGCCGCGCGCGTCGGGGCGCCGCCCACGTTGGCGACGCCGCTGTGCCCGGCACCGATCCCCAGGATGGTGCGGCCCCCCGCGGCCACGTCGACCGAGGCGGCGGCGGAGGCGGTGATGGAGGGATGCCGCGTGACCAGGTTGGTGACGCAGGTGGCGAGACGGACGCGAGAGGTGGCGGCGGCCGCGATGGTCATGGCCACCCACGGGTCGAGCGCGTTGCCCGGCGTGTCGGCGATGCCGACCAGGTCGAAGCCCAGCTCCTCGCCGAGGCGGGCCATGCGGGCCGTGTACTCGGGCGTGTACGGCCAGAAGAAGAAGCCGACGCGCATCGGGCGCCCGGCTCAGGGCTTCGCGGGGGGATAGTCGCGCGTGTAGGGCGGGCTCTTGAGGAACTCCTCCGGCTTGTAGGTCCAGAACTGGGAGACCGCCGGGTAGGTGTGGACCACCGTCGTGACGAGCTTGCCGTCCACCCGCTCCACCTTCAGCACGTAGACGTTCTCGGTGGGGTTGCCCCAGTCGTCGAGCTTGATGGGCCCGCGGGGATCGGGGGTGGTCTCGATGGCGCGGCGGATGGCGGCCACCAGCTTCTCGCGGTCCTCCACCTGCCCGCCGAGGGCGTTGGCGGCCTCGGTGATCCAGCGCCCGCTGCTGTACATCACGGCGTGGAAGTAGGCGGGGGTGCGGCCGAGCTTGGCCTGGGCGAGCTTCATGAAGGTCTGGTTGGCCGGCGTCTGCAGCGTGGGGCTCCAGAGGAGCGTGCCGATGGTGCCGACGGCCTCGTCGCCCATGCCGCGCAGCGCGCTCTCGTCGATCATGACCCCGGTGCCGACGAGCGGAGCCTTCTCCTTGAGGCCCGACTCGCCGTACTGCTTCACGAAGCGCACCGCCTGCCCGGCCACGAAGACCGCGCACACCCCGTCGACGTCGCGCGAGATCTGGGACAGGTACGGGGCGAAGTCGAGGACGTTCAATGGAACCCAGAGTTTTTGCACCACGCGCCCACCCGCGTCCTCGAACACCCGCTGGAAGCCGCCCGCCTCCTCGTGGCCGAAGCCGTTGTCCATCGCGATGACCGCGACCCGCTTGTGCTTCAAGGTCCGGGCCGCGTAGTCGCCGAGCGGATGCATGATCTGGCTCGCCGCGAAGTTGGAGCGGAGGATCCACTTGGCGAGCTTGCGCTTGGTGAGGTCGTCGGGGGTGGTGAGGAAGAGGGTCGGCAGCTGGTCCTTCTCGATGAGCGGCACGAGGACGTTGCCGACGTTGACCAGCAGCACGCCGGTCAGCACGTTGATCTTGTCGTGGCTCACCAGCTTGCGGTACTTGGCGACCGCGGTGGCGGGGTTGCCCTCGGTGTCCTCCTCGATCAGCTCGATCTTGCGGCCGCCCGCCTGATATCCGACCTGCTCCAGCGACATCTTGAGCCCGTCGAGCATGTCCTTGCCGGCCTGGGCGAAGATGCCGGTCAGGGGACCCAGGTAACCGATGCGGATCGGCTCCGCGGCCGCCGCCGGCGCCGCCGACGCCAGGGCGGCGACGAGCAGGCACAGCAGCAGGCCGGGGCGGATCGATCTCATGAGCGCGGCTCCTTGGACGCGAAGGTCACGGCAGATGCCCGACCGTACCACGAGCTAGTCCGGATCCTGATCCGGTTCGGCGCCGTCCCAGCGGGCGCGCAGGTCGGCGAGCCGGCGCTCCAGCCGACGGACGCGCCACGCGATCCACCGGCGGCGGAGCGGCCCGGGCGCCCCGGTCTCCATCTCGTCCTGCAGCTCGCCGAGCTGGGTCACGAGACGGGCCAGCTCGCGCTCGAGCCGCCGCCGCTCGTCGGACCGATCGGCCATGCCTCACCCTGCGCGTGCGCGCGTCTGCGGGCGTTCGGGATGCCGGGCGGGGGCTCGAGAACGCAGACGTCGCCTCGCGGCGGCCCATCTGCCTTCTCCTCAGTGGGCGGAATCCGCCGCGAGTATAGCCCGTCCGCCCCGCGGAGGTCCCGGAGAGATCCGAGCCGGCCCGGCGGCCGAGGCGGAGATCGCTCGCCGCGGTCGAGCGCGGCTGGTACTGGCTCCGGTCGCGCGCGGCGCCGCCCCTAGTCGCAGAACTTGCAGGGCGGATAGCTCCGGTCGTAGGCGGGCGCCTTCAGGTAGTCGTCCTGCTTGTAGGTCCAGAACTGCGAGACGTTCGGGTAGGTCTGGATCACCGAGTTCTGGAGCTTGCCCCCGACCCGCTCGACCTTGCGGACGTAGACGTTCTGGGTCGCGTTGCCGAGGTCGTCCATCTTCATGGGGCCGCGCGGGTCGTCCGCGATCTCGACCTTGCGCAGGGCGGCGAGGAACTTCTCCTTGTTCTCGACCTCGCCGTTGATGGCCTTCATCGCCTCGTAGTACCAGCGCGCGCCGGTGTAGCCCTCCGCGGAGTAGAGCGAGGTCGGCCGGCTGTAGCGCTTCTCGTAGGCGGCGGCGAACTTCTTGTTGGCCGGAGTGTCGAGCGCGCTGCTGTAGATCAGGGAGGTGATGATCCCGAGCGCCTCGTCGCCCATGTTCTTCAGGATGTTCTCGTCGGTGAGGGTCCCGATGCCGATGAGCGGGATCTTGTCCTTGAGTCCGACGTCGCTCCACGTCTTCACGAACCGCGGGGAGAGGCCGCCGGTGTGGCAGGCGTAGACGCCGTCGATGTCCTTCTTCAGCGAGGCCAGGTAGGGCGCGTAGTCCTGCACCGAGAGCGGGGTCCAGATGCGCTGCACCACCTTGCCGCCCAGGTCCTCGAACACCCGCTGGAAGCCCGCGTTGGACTCCCAGCCGAACGCGTAGTCCATGCTGATGGTGGCCACCCTCCGCAGCTTGAGCTGCTTGTAGGCGTAGTCGCCGAGCGGGTGGGTGGCCTGGCTGCTGGTGAACGAGGTGCGCACGATCCAGCGGGCCGGCTTGCGCTGGGTGATGTCGTCGGGAGCGGTGACCGGGTAGACGGTGGGGATCTTGTTCTGCTCCACGTAGGGCGCCACCGCGTAGCCGGTGGCCGCGAGCAGCCCCCCCGCGATGGTGTGGACCTTCTCCTGCTCGACCAGGCGCCGCACCTTGGTGACCGCGCCGGTGGGCTCGGGATCGGAGTCCTCCACGATGACCTTCACCTCGCGTCCGGCGACCTTGTTGCCGACCTCCTCCCAGAAGAGGTTGAAGCCGTCGGTCATGTCCTTGCCGGTCTGCGAGAAGTTGCCGGTCAGAGGCCCGAAGTACCCGATCCGGATCGGCTCGGCCGCGCGGGCGGGCCGCACCATCGCGGCCGCCGCGACGCCGCTCATCGTCGCGAGGAACTGTCGCCTGTGCATGGGCTGGTCTCCTGGGCCTGCGAGATATTCCACGTGTCCGGATCGGGTGTCTGGGCCGCTACCTTAGGGAGCGGCCCCGGATTTGTCAACCGCGCCCCGCCGTGCGGGCGGCCTTTCGCTGGACAAGCGAGGCGCTGCGGGTGACAGTCGCCCCATATGTCCCGCCCGGCGACGGTCCGCCTCCTGACGGTCTGGGTCGTCGTGGCGCTGGCGCTGCCGGCGTGGGCCGCTCTCACCGCGGCGCGCGCCCCGGAGATCTCCGTCGACAGCGGCGCCGCCGTGCTCCCGCGTCCGCCCGCGGCGCCGATCCTGGTTCTGTGGGTGCGCTGGCAGGCCCCGCCCGGGTCGCTCGGCTGGGTGGCCCTCGAGCCGGACGGCGCCGGGACGAGCGCCCCCGACGAGGCCTACCGGCGCCGTCGCATCCATCCGGGCTGGAACCAGCTCATCTGGGACGACTTCTCGCGCTTCCCCGCCGACCACGCGGTGCGGCTGCGGCGGCTCGACGCGGTGGGATCGCTCGAGGTCGCCACTCCGGTCGCCTCGTCGTGGTACGGGCCGCAGCAGCTCCGTCCCATGCGCGGGCTCCTGGCCGCCCTGTTCCTGGGCGCGGCGGCCGCCGGCACGCTCGGCTGGCGTGCTCTCCGCCACGGGCGGTGGCCGCGGCCGGGCGCGTGGCACCGGTGGCTGGCCGTCATCGCGGGGGCCGCGCTCCTGCTCCGGTCCATCACGCTCACCACCCAGAGCTTCTGGTTCGACGAGGTGCTGACCGCCATCGGAGCCCAGAGCTTCGCGTGGGTGCTCTACAGCGCGCAGATCTTCGGCCACCCGCCGCTGCAGTACCTGATCGCCTGGGCCGCGGGGGGCCCGGCGGCCACCGAGGGCATGGTGCGGTTGCCGTTCGTGGCCGCGGGGGTCGCGGCGGTGGTGGCGCTGGCGTTCCTCGGGCGCCGGCTGATCGGCCCCGCGACCGGTCTCCTCGCCGCGAGCCTCCTCGCGGTTTCCCCGTTCCACGTGGAGCTCTCCCAGCTCGCGCGCCCCTACTCGCTGGTGGTCCTGGTGGTGGCCCTGTCGTGGCTGGCCCTCTTCCGCGCGCTGGAGCGATCGCGCGCGGTCGACTGGCTCGCGTTCTCGGCCGCCGCCGCGGTGGCGTTCTACGCGCACTACCTGGGCGGGATGGTGGTGCTCGTGCAGGCGATCGTCGCCGCGGTGTGGATCGGGCGACGCCGGGACGGCCGCGGCGGGCCCGCCCTGATCTCGTTCGCCGGGGTGGCGGTCCTGCTCGCGCCGTGGCTCGAGGTGGTGCGGCCACTGGTGGGGGCGCAGCTCGAGGGCGGCGCGCTCTCCGCGGGCGCCCTCGACGACTTCGTCCTCCACGTGCTGCTGCCGGAGCAGGTGGGGCCGGGGCTCGCGGGGCTCGTCACCGTCGGCCTCTGCCTGCTCGGGCTGTGGGATCTCCGGACGCGCCCCGAGGTGGCCCTCGCCGCGCTGCTCTCGCCCGCGCTCCCCATCGCCCTGCTCTGGGCGGCCAATCCGGCCCACGCGCTCGCCGGGCGGCACTTCGCGTTCGCGTTGCCCATGGTGACGCTGCTCATCGCCCACGGCCTCGTGACCGCGGCGCGCCTCATCGAGGTCGCGGTGTCGTGGCGCCCGCAGCTTCCCCCGCAGCTTGCGATGGTGCGCGCCCGCCGCGCGGTACCCGCCGCGATCGCGGTGGGCCTCACGGTGGTGACCCATCTGCCGGCCGGCGCCGCCCTCGGCGGCTACTACCAGTGGCGCCAGGGGACCGACTGGCGCACGGTGGCCGAGGTGCTCGATCGGATGGTGGGCCCCGACGACGAGGTGCTCGCCACCCTCGGGGCGGTGTATCCCCTGCGCTACTACTGGCGACCGACGGTGAGCGAGACGGCCGCCGCGCCGCTGCGCGCCCGGTTCGGCGCCGGGCTGCCGAAGCACCGCGTCTGGCTCGTCACCCTCGACGGCTGGGACGGGAAGCCGGAGCTGCAGGAGTGGCTGGCCGCCAACACCGTCGTGGTGGGCGAGGTCCCCGCCTCCTGGAGCCGCCAGCGCGTGTACATCCACGCGGTCATCCCGCCGGCGCGCGCGGCCCGGTCCGGCTGACCGGCCGCCGCCATCCGCGCAAGGACGCGGGCTTGACAGCCCCCGGCCGCGTCGGCAGAGTCGGGCTATGCTGAACGCCACCCGCGACCTGATCCTGCCCACCACCATCACCGGCTCCTACCCGCGGCCGCACTGGTTCACCGAGGAGCTGCGCGGGCGGACGTTCAAGGACGCGCTCGGCGACTCGCGCTTCCGGGAGCAGTACCTCGACGCGGTGGCGTGCCTGGTGCGCGAGCAGGAGCTGGCCGGGCTCGACCTGGTCACCGACGGCGACTCGCGCTTCGACCTCACGGTGGGTGGCAAGTCGTGGTTCTACTACGTGATCGAGCGCCTGCGCGGGATCACCGGGGCGCAGGACCGCTCCACCGGCGGTGGCTGGAAGTCGCTCCGGCCCGGCCACATCCTCTACGAGGTGATGGAGGCCTATCAGCCCGCGGTGGTGGGCGAGCCGCTCGCCCGCGGGCCGCTCCAGTACGCGGCGCTGTTCAAGACGGCCCAGCGGCTCTCGGCGCGGCCGGTGAAGTTCGGCGCGATCACCGCCCAGTCCCTGGCCAAGATGCTGGTGAACCGGCACTACGGCGGAGACCGCGACGTGATCCTGGCCCTGGCCGACATCTTCAACGCGGAGCTGCGCGAGGTGGCGGCGGCGGGCTGCCGGGTGATCCAGGTCGAGGAGCCGCAGCACCACATCGCGGGCGCGGCGGGAGCCACCGACGAGGACCTCGAGTTCTACACCGAGTCGGTGAACCGGGAGATCGCGGGCGTCGACACCGAGATCTGGCTGCACACGTGCTGGGGGAACCCGAACCAGCAGCCGCTCCACTGGGAGCGGCCGTCCTACGAGCGGTCGCTGCCGTACCTGCTCGCCACCAACGCGGACGTGATCACGCTCGAGTGCGCCTCGACCAACGGGCGCGACCTGCCGCTGCTGGCGCGGCACCGCACCGACAAGAAGATCGCCATCGGGGTGGTGAACCACTCCACCGCCGCGGTGGAGCCGCCGGAGGTGGTGGCGGGGCTGATCCGCCGCGCGCTGGAGTACGTGCCGCCCGAGCGGCTGATCCTCTCCACCGACTGCGGCTTCGGCCGCGAGGGCCTCGCGCGGCGCATCGCGTTCTACAAGAGCGTGGCCATCAACCTGGGGGCCAACATCGTGCGGCGCGAGCTGAAGCTGCCGGAGGCGGAGATCCCCGCCGCCGACCCCCGCTTCACCTTCGCCCAGTAAGAGGACCTCTAATCCTCTTCCCCCTCTCCTCTCAGAGGAGAGGGCAGGGTGAGGGGTGGGTGACGAAAGGGTAATCGAGATGCCGCTCATCAAAGTCCGCGACCTCGCCTGGCCCCGCCTGCACGCGCCGGACCTCGACGCGATGGAGGAGTTCCTCACCCACTTCGGGCTGATCCGCGCCGCCCGCACGCCCACCGCGCTCTACATGCGCGGCACCGACGCCGTGCACCACATCCACGTCACCGAGAAGGCGGACGACGCCCGCTTCGTGGGCTTCGCCTACCACGCGGCCGGCGAGGAGGACCTCGCGCGGCTGGCCGCCACTCCGGGCGCCTCCGCGGTGGAGTCGATCGACGAGCCGGGCGGCGGCAAGCGGGTACGCCTGCGCGAGCCGAACGGCTACCAGATCGAGGTGGTCTGCGGCCTCGAGCCCGTGCCCGCGATCCCGGTGCCGCACACGCCGATGAACACCGGGGTCGAGCCCCTGCGCCGCGCGGGCACCCTGATGCGCCTGCGGAAGTCGCCCACCCCGATCAAGCGCATCGGCCACGGGGTGATGGGGGCGCCGAACGTGCGCGAGACCGTGCGGTGGTTCCGCGACACGCTCGGCTTCATCGGCTCCGACGACGTGTACGCGGGCGAGCGGGAGAACCTCATCGGCTCCTTCAACCGCTGCGACCGCGGCGAGGAGTACGTCGATCACCACACCCTCTTCTGCGTGCGGAACGACCGGGCCGGAATGAACCACGTCTCGTTCGAGGTGCCGGACGTCGACGCGGTGTTCAAGGACCACGAGTATCTCGCGCGCCTCGGCAAGTACGACCACATGTGGGGCGTGGGGCGGCACCTGCTGGGCAGCCAGGTCTACGACTACTGGGCCGATCCGTGGGGCCGCGTGCACGAGCGCTGGGCCGACACCGACCGGCTGAACGCGGGGAGCGGCTCCAATCTGCTGTCCGCCGAGGAGGCGCTGGTCAGCCAATGGGGCGAGGATCCGCCGGAGCGGTTCATCCGGCACGTGACCACGTAGCACCGCTGGCGCGGCTGCGGAGCATCTGCCGGGATCTCTCCCCGGGACCTCGGAGAAGGTCTCGCACGGCGAGCCCACGTTCCGGGTCGCGGGCCGGATGTTCGCCACCTTCGACAACCACCACCACGGCGCCCCCCACGTGGGAGTGTGGCTGGCCATGCCGATCGGCGGGTGAGCGGGTCCGCCCCGCTAGGACCAGACCTCCGTCGGGAATGGCAACCCCTCCAGATCGGCGTCGGTGAGCGGGGCGTCCTTCTTCACGCCCATCTCGTCGAGGAACCAGTAGATCTGCCGGAGGTGCTGGGCGCAGTGCCAGGTGGTGCGCTCCATGAGCTCGGGCGCCGTCTGCGGGCCGTAGTAGGTGCTGACCTGGCCGTCGCACCATCCGGGCCGCTGGAAGTAGGCGCGCAGGCGCCGGCGCACCGCCTCACCGTAGCCGGCCACCGCCTCCCCGTCGGCCATCTCGGCCGGCGCGTTCTCCTCGAACCACGCCCCGTCGAGATTCCCCAGCTCGCGGGTGTCGGCGAACGATGCCGCCACCCGGAAGACGTGGAATCCGAGCTGGCGCACGGTGCGGTCGCGGCCGGGGTACTTCATCCCGAGACGCTCGCGCGGCACCTGCCGGATGGCGCGCTGGGTGGCGGCCAGCACCTGGTCCATGCGCTCGGCCAGCTCGGCCGGGGTCAGCTTCCTGGCGGCGCGGTACCGGACCCCGACCAGCTCCGCCAGCGCCTCCGGGTTCCACCCGTGCACCACGCGATCGCCCACGATGGTGGCGGGCACGCGCTGCACGCCGACCGCGGCCAGGTCGGCCCGCCGCTCCGGCTGGGCCTCGACGTCGAAGCCCTCGAAGGGCACTCCCCAGGACGAAAGCAACTCTTTCGTCTTGGCGCAGGAGCTTCAGCCCTGGCGGTAGTAGACGCGGGCCTTCTCGGAACGCTTGTCCATCGCTCGCACCCTCCGTGGCTCCGAAGTGTACTACTTGGCCGCGGACGTGCGAGGGTCCGCGTTCTCGATCAGGCACTGCCCCTTGAACGTCCGATCGGTGTCGGCGGCGGAGAACGACGCGGCCGGCGTCTCGGTCACCTTCAGGCCGAGCTTCTCGACGGCCTGCGCCTGCTGGTGCAGGGCCCCCGCGCACTCCTCACGGGTGGGGAACGTGCTCACGGAGTCCCAGGGCGAGTCGCCTCCCTGGATCCACAGGACCCAGCCATCGGCGAGGGCGGGGGAGGCGGTGGCGAGCAGCAGGGCCAGGGTGGTGAGGATCAGACGATGCATGGGAAAAGTCCTCCTGCTCCCCATCGTACCGAACCTCGATTTTCGGGCCGTGAAGCCTGAAACCGCCCCTACTTGGAGCGGCGGCGGTGGGCCGCCTGGTACTCCCGGTTCCGGCGCAGGTGCAACGGGCAGAACCGCTTGGACCCGCCCCGGGTCCGCCGCGTCCGCTTGGCCCGCAGCCGCCCGCAGACGGAGCACCGACCGGCACGAAGCCAACGGCGCTCGTACTTCGCTCGCTTCCGGACGGGTCGGGAGGCCATCGGCTCAGGGACCTTCCGGTGATAGCAGACAACATGGCTGCTGCGCCACTCGATAAGTTAACCCTCGCTGGGCGCCGCGCACTAGGGTCGGCCGGGCGCCGGATCGCTGGATAGCCGGCGACAACGCTCACGCCACACCGGACCCAGCACCACCCGATCTCCCTCGAACGCGATGCGGGCGCCCGGGCTGCCGGTCGGGACGCCGAGGGCCTCCAACGTCTGGTCGAGCGCCTGAGGGGCCAGGCCGGTGGCCTGCTGGAGCTCCGTCCGGGACATGCTGCGACCGACGTGAGTGGTGGACCGGTACCGATCGCAGAGGGCCGTGAAGACCAGCTGCTCTTCGTCTGTCATCGAGGGGTCTCCCACGACGCGGCGATCGTCCGCGGTCACGCGGTTACAGCAAGGGATATGCCCGGGGGAATATGCTCGAAAAGAGGCCTGGACCGCGCTCTGCGACTCGAACCACCGGCCCCTTTCTACACTCAGGGAAAGGATGGCTCGGGAGGGGCGACGTCTCGTGTAAGGGCACGCACCTTGGGCTGGCGGATGGGGCGCCGCTGCGGTACGGTGCACTCACCTGCTACCGGTTGCTTGGCCTTCAACCGTCCGATCCAAGGGAGAGCGCCATGTCCCTGGGTTCCAGTCGCGGCTGGCGGTATCGGTTTTCCTGCCTCGGCGCGACGTTGCTGCTCGGGGCGCTCGCGCTCACATCGTCCGCTCGCGCGCAGGCCCCCGCGCTTCCGTACGACCAGGCCGACATCCAGCAGAAGGTCCAGAAGAGCGCGAACCTGCAGCGCCAGGCCCTGCAGAGCCTGACCGACGTGCCGCGAGCCGAGAGCCTGGTCCGCGGGGCCTGGACCGAGCTCCGCGCGGCCCAGCACGAGATGATCCTGAACGCCTCGCGGGCGAAGTTCGTCGACCCGCTCTTCGAGCTCAACAACCGCCGGGCGGAGCAGGCGCTGGGTCACCTGCAGAAGGCCTCCGACTTCCTGGCGACCCAGAAGAGCGCGCCCACCGTCCGCGCGGACCAGGACGAGCGGAGCGCGGGCCCGTCCCTCGACGGGGTCCGGCAGCACATCGAGCAGGCGATGCGGCTGACCAACGGGCTCGCGCCCTAGAGGCGGCCGCCCTCACTCCACCGGGCCGATACCCCGGCGGCGGAAGATCCGCCGGAGGCTCGTCCGGTGCCGGTCGCGGTAGAGGTTGCGGTCCGCGTCGAGGATGGCGCGTGCCCCGCGGGCGAACGTGGTGAACCCGTCCAGCTGGAAGTGGCTCTCCACGACGACGCGGTCCGCGGCGCGGCGGCCGATCGCCTTCCAGATGTCCCACAGGGTGGCGGACCAGATCTGGCCGTTCGCGTGCTCGTCCGCGCTCGCGCGGTGGTCGAAGCTCTCGTAGGTCAGGAGAGAGTCGAGCCGCCGGACGCAGGGCGGCTTCCCGTCGCCCCGGGCCCCGTCCCACGTCATGACCGCGTCGCGGTCGGACGCGGGCTTCGCGGCGGCGAAGAAGCTGCCCGCGAAGTAGTCGCCGAAGCCTTCCCCCATCGCGGCCGCCTCCGGGGACTGGCCGAAGTCGGGGCAGATGGCGTCCTGCAGCGCGTGGCCGAACTCGTGCAGGACGGTCTCGCCGTCCTCCGCGTCGTCCACGTCGCCGGTGCCGAAGGTGAGGGTGCGCTCGCCGGGGCTGTACCACGAGTTGTCGTCGCGGGTGCCGCGCGCGTCGACGGCGAGCGGCCGCGTGAAGATCCGCCGCCGCCCGCGATAGCCGAGTTGCTCCAGGTAGGCGATGGCCTCGTTCACGTGATAGTAGGCCGAGGCCTCCTCGAAGCCGGGGCGGACGCTGGGCAGCGAGAAATCCAGGCGCGCGCTCCGCAGACGCGACCGGGTCAGGCGAGTGGTGACGCGCGTGCCGTCCAGGCGGCCGTTGCCGCGGAGACCGGTCAGCCGCACCGCCGCGTAGGCGGTCGCGGGGGGGCGGGCGATCCCGCCCTTCGAGCCAAGGGGCTCGAAGCCGCGCGCTCGCGCCATCGGGTTCGGGAGAAAGACGGTAGCCCGCCCGATCGCCTCGGCCAGGTTGTCGTAGCGGCTGATCACGCGGGCGGTGACCGCGTGCACGTAGGTGATCACCTCGGAGCGGGGTCGGGTGCGGTGGATGCGCACGCGCCAGGCGGGATGCAGCAGCCGGCGGGCCGGATACCAGAGCAGCTCCGGGGTGCCGACCACCCACGCCCGCCCGCGGCCGCGCCCGCCTCCGGCCAGCGCCGCCCGCACCGCCCGGTCGCGGCCGATCCGGGCCGGCTCCGCCTCCTGCAGCACGTCCTCCGGCACCGCACGGCTCTTCACCAGGTACACGCGCCGGTCGCGGCCGATGTGCACCGTGACGTAGGCGCGGTGGATGCGGCGCCCGCGCCAGCGCTGCTGGAGGATGACGTGGTCCGCTCCCCGCCCGTGGATGATCCGCGCCACGTCGAGACGGTCGAGCGCGGAGGTGATGCCGAGGGTCTTGCGATTGGCCTCGAGGAACGCTTCCGCGATGGCCGAGGGCGATCCCGCCGCCCGCTCGGCGCGGAACCCCCACAGCTCCTTGGGCGTGTTGTAGTACTTGCCCGGGATGCTCTTGAAGGACTTGGCGCGGAGCGGCCTCATCCAGCTCGGGCCAGGCCGAACGCGTCCGCGTAGCGCCGCCAGGCGTCGAGGTGGCTGCCGTACTTGCGGTGCCCGGCGGTGTGCTTGGCGGAGGCGAGCAGCAGGCGGTCGCGGTCGGCCGCGGTGGTGTGCCCGTAGTCGTCGAGCAGGCAGGTCCCGAGCTCCTGGTTGTGGGGGTCGTTGCCCGCCTTGGCCGAGCCCACCGCCAGCGTCTGGATCAGCGGCGCGCGGTCGGCGCCCGAGCGCAGGTACGCCGCGGTCCAGTCCATCGCCTCGAACGGGCGCAGGCCGTCGAGGGCGGAGTCGAGCCGCTGCAGGAGCTGGTCGGGGGTGAGCGCGTCCGAGCCCTTGGGCGGGGTGACCTTCACCGCGTGGTTGTCGGGGGTGTGCTTCTGGTGGTGCGCGGCGCGGTTGACGAAGGCCCCGGCCACGAACAGGAGCTTCAGGCGATGCGGGTGCGCGAAGCTGTCGAAGAACCAGCGCACCGTGTTGCAGTACTCGTAGCTGTGCTGCGGCATCGAATAGCCGTTGGGATCGCCGGTCTCCATGATGAGCTGGGCCGAGGCGAGCTGGATGGTGTCGATGATCTGGCGGTGGCCGCGACCCGACCTGAGCAGGGCCACGATCAGGTCGATGTAGGCCGGCTCCTGGCCGCTCAGGAGCGCCTCCTGGAGCGCGAGCGACTCCACCGGGGTCAGCGCGCCGTCCTGGGCCAGGAGCTCGCGGTCGCGGTTGTCGAGGAAGTTCTGCACCACCAGGCAGCCCATCTCGTACGTCGAGTACCAGCGCGGCCCCACCGCGAGATCGGGCACGCCCGCGTACAGGATGTGATGCGCGTGCTCCCAGCCCACCGCGCGCGCGATGGTCACGGTGGCGCGGGCGCGGTAGGACTTGTGGCCGGTGGTGTAGGAGCGGTTGTAGAGCACGCGGTCCTGCACGTCGATGAGCCCGGCGAACACGAGCTGGGCCAGCAACGACTCGCGCCGGGACGGCTCGGCGCTCGCCTCCTCCCACAGCCCGAGGAACACCCGGTAGGCGTTGATGACCTCGCCGCGCTGCACCAGGGTGAGCCACCCGTTGAGCTTCTCCGGCCACGTGCCGACGATGGCGAGCGGCTCCTGGTCCGGCCAGTGCACGTCGGGCAGCGGCGGCTTGCCCTCGAACTTGATCTCGTAGAGCCGCACGTAGTGGCCCGGCATCTTGCCGATGAGCTGGTTCCACGGATCGAGCCCGGTGGGCATGTACCAGATGGTCTGCGCGAACGGCAGGTACGCGAGCTCGGGGGGCATGCGCGGCAGCAGATCGAGGCCGGCGCGCGAGCTCAGCATGCAGTGGTCGTTGTTGACGAAGCGCACCACCCCGTCGTCGAGGCGCTGGTGATACGGGACGTGGGTGTACGGGGCGTGGATGCGCACGAGCTGGCCGACCAGCTCCGGGATCGGCACTCGCCGGCGCACCAGGTCGTAGAAGATGTCGCTCGCGCCCCCCTGATCCCGCTCGAGGATCTTGTCCTCGAGCCGCGCGTAGACACTGCCAGCCTCCGGGAGGCGGTCGATGGAGAGGGCCATGGCGACGCTCCTTTGCGAGTTGCCGAGACTCTGGCACCCCGGCGGGCGGCTGTCAAATGCCCCGCGGGTCCCCCGCGAATCCGACGAGCGCCGGCGCCGCGGGCTCGCGAGGCCTGGCGGCGAGCGCGTCGGTCTGCTAGGCTCCGGCCGTCATGGCTGCCACCACCGCGAGCACTCCGAAGCCGGGCGCGCACGGGCTCCGTCAGGTGGCCTGGCTCGACTGCCCGGGCGGCGGGCAGGTCTCGGTCGACGGCGCCATCGCTTACGTGGCGCACATGAAGGCGCCCCACGGCACCAGCATCGTGGACGTGAGCGATCCCGCCCGTCCCCGCGTGCTCGCGACCGTCGAGGTGCCCCCGCACACCCACTCCCACAAGGTGCGCGCGGCCAGTGGTCTCATGCTGGTGAACCGCGAGGCGCAGCCCGCGCACCAGCCGCCCGCGGGAGTGGGCGGCGGGCTCGTGATCTACGACGTCTCGACTCCGGCCAAGCCGCGTGAGATCACGTTCTGGAAGTGCGGGGGCGCCGGCGTGCACCGCTTCACGTTCGACGGCCGCTACGCCTACGTCTCGCCCGAGATGGACGGCTACGTGGGCAACATCGTGATGATCCTCGACCTGCAGGATCCCACCAGGCCGCGCGAGATCGGGCGCTGGTGGATGCCGGGGCAGTGGACGGGCGGCGGCGAGCGGCCCGCCTGGTCCGGACGTCACCATCGCTGCCACCACCCGATCCGCGCCGGCAACCGGCTCTACGTGAGCTACTGGCACGGCGGCTTCGTGATCCTCGACATCGAGGACATGGCCAAGCCCACGTTCGTCTCCGGCCTCGACTGGAGCCCGCCCTACATCACCCCGACCCATACCGCGCTGCCGCTGCCGTTCCCCCTCCACGGGAAGCGGATCATGCTGGCCGCCGACGAGGACGTGGCGAAGACCGCGCCCGGGCCTCCCTCGTTCATGTGGCTGGTGGACATCACGGACGAGCGGCACCCGGTGCCGATCTCCACCTTCCAGGTGACCGGGGTGGACGGGGAGCCCCAGCCCGAGTTCACCGGCTGCCACCAGCCCTGCGAGCGAGTGACCGGGACCGAGATCCCGGTCGCCTGGTTCGCGCACGGCCTGCGGGTGGTGGACGTGGCCAACCCCCATGCCCCCCGGGAGGTCGCCCACTTCCTGCCCGAGCCGCCCGCGGGGCAGGCGCGGGTGTCGAGCAACGACGTGGAAGTCGACGGCCGCGGGCTCCTCTACCTGATCGACCGGGGCCGCGGTATGCACATCCTGGAGCGCGTTTAGCCCTCGCCGCCGCCGTTTCACGCCGGCCCCGGCCCGGTGTCTCAGGGGCATGAACAACCGAACCGATCGCGGATTCCTGATCCTGGCCGACGTCTCCGGATTCACCGCCTTCGTGACCTCGACGGAGCTCGAGCACGGCTCCGAGATCATCGCGACCCTGCTCGACGAGGTGATCGCGCGCCTGTCCCCGCCGCTCGAGATCCAGGAGATCGAGGGCGACGCGGTCTTCGCCCTGGCCGGCGAGGACGCGCAGCCGGCTTGTCCCCGGCTGCTCGAGGTCCTGGAAGAGGCGTTCGCCGCATTCAAGGATCGCCAGCGCACCATGGTGGCCGAGGCCCTGGCCTCGGATGACAGCTGTCAGTGCGGGGCGTGCCAGCGTATGGGCTCGCTGGATCTCAAGATGGTGGTCCACCACGGGCCGTTCCTGCGTCACACCGTGGCCGGGCGCAGCCGGGTGACGGGCACCGCGGTGATCCTGGTGCACCGGCTGCTGAAGAACGGCGTGGGGCGGAAGGGAGGCTACGTGCTCCTCACGGAGCCGGTGCTACGGTCCCTCGGCATCGACGGCGAGCGCGCCGGACTGCCGACCTACACCGAGCGCTACGAGTACCTGGGCGACATCCGCTGCTACGTGCGCGACCTGACCCCCGCGCTCTCCCTTACATAGGTTTCCCATCCTCATCCCCCTCTCCCCTCAGGGGAGAGGGCAGGGTGAGGGGTGGTCCCAGGGCTGGTCTCAGGGCTGTTTCCGCCGCCCCTACCCGCAAGCCGCCGCATACACGTCGCTCACACCCTCCGGCAGCCGGTCCTCCTTCCACGACCGCCCGCCGTCGCGCGTCCCGAACACCTGTCCCGTCCGGCTCACGCAGTACACCCGATCCGCGTCGCGCGGATGCAGGGCGACCGCCATCATGGTCGACTCCGCCTTGACCCCGCGATCGAACCGGCTCCAGGTCTCGCCGAGGTCCGTGCTGCGGTAGAGCGAGCCGTCCTCGCTGCGCGCGGCGGGGGAGAGGCAGGCGTAGAGCACGTGCGGGTCCTGGGGGGACACGCGGATGTCGCGCCCGTAGGTCAGCGGGGAGAAGCGGCCCACCTTCATGTCCTCCCAGTGGGCGGCGCGGTCGGTGCTGCGGAAGAGCCCCATGCGCAGGGCGAGGAAGACGGTGCCGGTGACCGCGCCGCTCACGCAGAGCGCGTGGCCGTCCAGCATGCCCTCCATCTCGCTGTCGCTGACGATGCGGCTCTTGAGATGGGGCAGGTCCGACAGCGCCACGAGGTCACCGCTGCAGTCGTCCCACGTCTCGCCCCCGTCGAGGCTGCGCATCGCGCCGCCCACCTCGAGCGCGGCGTAGACGTGGTCGGGCTGCGCGGGGTCGATCGCCATGCGCATCACGCGGCACGCGAACGGCATCTTCACGCGCTCGGCCTGCACCGCCTTCGGCAGGCGCCGCCACGTGGCCCCCTCGTCGTCGCTGCGATAGATGCCCACCGGGGAGGTGCCGGCGAACATCGTCCGGGGCCGGGTGGGGTGCACCAGGATCGACCACACCTCGCCGCCGTCCTCGGGGAAGGGCAGGCGCGCCCAGTGCTCGCCGCGGTCCAGGCTGCGGTAGGGGCCGTGCTGGGTCCCGGCGTAGACCACGTCCGGATTGGTCGGATGCACCGTGATGGCCTGCACGTGGGTGGTCTCGGGGAGCCCCTCGGTCATGAGCTCCCAGGCTCCCCCGTCCTCCGCCCGGCGGAAGACGCCGCTCCGGGTCCCGGAAGTCCACCGTGCCGCGCCGACGTAGATGTGAGAGGGCCCCGTTGCCATGTGCGCACCCCTTTCCCCTGACTGGCCTCTGCGGATCTGGCCTCTGCCGGTGGCGATCGTGCGGCACAGGATAGCAAATTCCTTGACGCTCGTGCCGTCGACAGCCTAGCGTGGCCGGGATGGGCCCTGATCGCCCTGAGCTCTCCTCCGCCACCAGCGAGTCCACCGCGTTCCTGCCGCTTTCCCGCGTCCTCGAGGAGGAGTTCGTCGCCCTCCATGGCCCACTGCCCGCGAGCGCGAGCGGTGTCGGCGACGAGGCGCGGATGCCCGCGCTCTACGACGCGATCCACGAGCTCGGGGAGAAGCGTGCCGCCCTCTGCCTCTCGGGCGGCGGCATCCGCAGCGCCACCTTCGCCCTGGGCGTGCTGCAGGGGCTGGCCCGCGCGGGCCTGCTCACCCAGTTCCACTACCTCTCCACCGTCTCGGGTGGGGGCTACATCGGGTCCTGGCTCACCGCCTGGATACACCGCAGCGGCGACGACGCGGAGAAGGTTGCGGCGCAGCTGGCCTCGCTCCGGCCGCGCGCCCCGCTCGACCCGGAGCCCGAGCCCATCGCCTACCTGCGCGAGTTCAGCAACTACCTGAGCCCGCGGGCCGGGCTCATGTCGACCGACGCGTGGACGCTCTTCGGCACCATCCTCCGCAACATGATCCTGATCTGGCTGGTGCTCGTGCCGATGCTGACCGCGGCGCTCATGCTGCCGCGCCTGTACCTGTCGCTTCTCCTGTGGACCGACGCGGCGAGAGGCTCCCGCGTCCCCGCCGCGCTGATCGTGATCGGCGGGGGCCTGCTCGCGTGGGCGGTGGCGTACATCGCGGCCACCATTCCGAGCGCCACCCGGGCCCTGCGGGGACAGGGCAAGTTCCTCGCCTTCTGTCTCGCGCCGCTGCTGCTGGGCCTCGGCGCGCTCACCATCTACTGGGCCGCGGTCTCGGGCGGGCCGGAGGGGGCACGGGCGGCCGCGGTGCCGGGCCTGGGCGGGTTCGTCCGCTTCGCGGTCGTCGTGCACCTGCTCGCGTGGGCCGGCTACACCCTGTGGCTGCGCAGCCCGTGGGGCCAGCGCCAGCCGCCGCGCGGCGGGCTCGGGGCCCGGCTCGGGAGCTTCGTGGCCGAGGTGGTGGTGGTCGTGGTGGCGGGCGCGGTGGGCGGGGCCATCGCGTGGGGGCTGGCCGCCAAGGTGTTCCCGGACGTCGCGGCCCGGTCGATCGAGTACGCCGCGCTGGCGCCCGGATTCGTGATGGGCACCTTCCTGCTGGCCGCGACCGCGCTGGTGGGCCTCATCAGCCGGTGGACGGAGGACGAGGACCGCGAGTGGTGGTCGCGCTGCGGCGCGTGGTTCCTGATCTCGGGCTCGGCGTGGACCGTCCTCGCCTCGCTGGTGCTGCTGGGGCCGGTCCTGCTCTCCCACACCTGGCTCAGCCGCGGGCTCACCGCGGTGGGCGGCGTCTCCGGACTCGTCAGCGTGGTCGGCGGCTGGTTCACCAAGATCGGCGCCCGCGACCGCGCCTCGTCGCAGATGAGCGGGCGCGAGCGGCTGATGGCGCTGGTGGTGCCGCTCGCGGGCATCGTGTTCGCGGCGGTGATCGCGATCGGACTCTCCACCCTGACCTCCGGGCTGCTGGGCTGGCTCGTCTGGAAGACCGGCGATCCGGTCGTCACCCCCGCCCGGTGGCGCGACAACGGCTGGGCGGTGGGCCCCTTCGATCACATCGGGGTGCTGGTCTCGACGCCGGTGGCGCTGGTGGTGTTCGTGGCCCTGACCCTCACCCTCCTCGGGCTCGTGGCCGCGTGGTTCATCAACACCAACCGCTTCTCGCTGCACGCGATGTACCGCAATCGCCTCATCCGCGCCTACCTCGGCGCCTCGAACCCCGACCGGCGCGCGAATCCGTTCACCGGCTTCGACGACGGCGACAACCTGCAGATGCACGAGCTGTGGCCGCGGTCGTCCGGCGCGCCGCCGGGAGGTGCACCGGGGGGTACGCCGCCCGGGGCGCCGGTGCGGCCGCGCCGTCTCCTCCACGTGGTGAACATGGCGCTGAACCTGGTGCACGGCGCGCGCCTCGCGTGGCAGGAGCGCAAGGCTCACACCTTCACCACCACCGCGCTCCACGCGGGCAGCCTCGTGGTGGGCTACCGGCGCACCCGCGCGGGTACGGGGGGGCCGCGGGCCCACTTCGGGGGGACGGAGGGCATCTCGCTCGGCACCGCGGTCACCATCTCGGGCGCGGCCGCGAGCCCCAACATGGGCTATCACTCCTCGCCGCTGGTCACCTTCCTGATGACGCTCTTCAACGTGCGGCTCGGCTGGTGGCTCGGTAACCCGGGGGTGCGCGGCGACCATACCTTCTATCTCCCGAGCCCGCGGGTCGCGGTGCGGCCGATCGTCGCCGAGGCCTTCGGGCTCACCGGCAGCACCGGTCCCTACGTCTACCTCTCCGACGGCGGCCACTTCGAGAACCTCGGGCTCTACGAGATGATCCTGCGCCGCTGCCACTTCATCGTGGTGAGCGACGCGAGCTGCGACGAGGGCGGGATGTTCCAGGATCTCGGCAGCGCGGTCCGGAAGATCCGCGCCGACATGGGGGTGCCGATCGAGTTCAAGGACGGGGTCGGGATCCTGCCCCGCTCCGCGGATCCGGCGCGGCGGGCGCAGAGCCTCTACTGGGCGCTCGGCCGCATCCGCTACTCGGTCGTCGATCCGCCCGTCGTGCCGACGAGCGATCCGGCCGCGCGCGACGGCTGGCTGCTCTACATCAAGCCCGCGCTGTGCGGGAGCGAGCCCGCGGATGTGTGCGAGTACGCGGCGACCCACGCCCAGTTCCCGCACGAGCCGACCACCGACCAGTTCTTCAGCGAGTCGCAGTTCGAGAGCTACCGGATGCTCGGCTTCCACGTGATGGAGCAGATGAGCCGCGGCTTCGCGGGCGGCTCGCTGGCCGACTTCGTCGCGCACGTGGCCGGGCCCCGGGCCCGGCCGGCCGGCACGCCCTAGGGCTGGCCGCTCAGGCGCACCACTCCCGCGGCCCGTCGTCGCTGAGCCCGCACTGCTCGCACGGGCTGTACACGTGCCACGCGGGCGGCATCGCCACCGCCAGACGCAGCGAGAGGTCGTCGCCGATGTTCCGGATATGGTGGACCGTGCCCCGCGGAACCCACACGATGTCGTCCTTGGTGGCGTCGACCACCACTCCGCCGGTCAGCTCCCACTGCAGGCGCCCGGCCAGCACCACCCACCACTCGTCGAACTCGCGGTGCCAGTGCGGGCGGTTGCCGCCGCCGGGCGGGGAGGCGATCAGGGTCACCAGGTTGCGCTCGTCCGCGATGAGACGGCGCGCCCACGGCCCCGGCCCCATGCGGGCCACCACGTCGGCGACGCGGGTGAGGAGCGGCGGGCCGTCCGCGGCGGGCGCGGTGGGTCCGGCGGCGAGACGGTTGATGAGCACGGTGACCGGCGACGCGACGCTCGACATGGGGCAGGGCCCTCCCGGCAGCGAGCATACGCGCGGCGCTCCTCGGCGCAAGCGGTTGCGGCGGCCCGAGCCTCTCGCATAGAATCGGGGCCCTGAGAGGAGGGCGGGCCATGTCCGTGACGACGAGAGCGCTCCACCCCCTGTTCGGCGTCGAGGCGCTCGGTGTCGACGTCACCCGGCTCGACGAGGCCGCCTTCGAGGAGGTCGTCGCCCTGTTCGAGGAGCACTCGGTGCTGCTGTTCCGCGGGCAGACGCTCAGCGACGAGGCCCAGATCGGGTTCAGCCGCCGCTTCGGCCCGCTCGAGATCACGATCCGGAGCATCGCGAGCCAGGCCGCCACCCCGATCCACGTGGCCAACCTCTCGAACGTGGACGCGGAGGGCCGGTTGATCCCGACGGGGGACAAGCGGAACCTCTACAACGCGGGCAACCAGATGTGGCACACCGACAGCTCGTTCAAGAAGGTGCCCGCGCACGCCTCCCTGCTCTCCGCGCGCGAAGTCCCGCCCGAGGGCGGCGAGACCCAGTTCGCGAGCATGCGGGTGGCCTACGCGCGCCTGCCCGAGGACACGAGGGCGTTCCTCGAGGACAAGGTCGCGGTGCACAGCTTCGTGTATTCGCGCGGGCTCGTCGACGACGCGCTGATGCCGCCGGACCACGCGGCCCAGGTGCCGCCGGTGCGGCAGGCGATGGTGCGGGCGAACCCGGTGCACGGGCGCAAGGCGTTCTACGTGGGCTCCCACGCCTGCGAGATCGAGGGCCTGCCCACCGCGGGGGCGCGCGCGCTCCTGCGCGAGCTGCGCGAGGCGGCCACCCGGTCCGACCTCGTGTACACGCATCGCTGGCGGGTCGGCGACCTGGTGATGTGGGACAACCGCTGCATGCTCCACCGCGGGCGGCCGTGGGACGAGTCGCGCCATCGCCGGGTCATGCACCGCACCACGGTGGCCGGCGTCGGGCCCACCGCGCCCGAGGCGCCGCCGGCGCCGATCAGTCCCGCGCGCGCGGAAGACGTGGCCTGGGGCCGCGCGCAGCTCGAGCTGGTCTAGCCCATCCGGGGATCGGGGTGCCGAGCGAGGCGGGGCAGGTGGTGGAGATCCGTCATCCGCTGGTGCAGCACAAGCTCGGGCTGATGCGGAAGCGCGACACCAGCACCTCGGAGTTCCGCAGCCTGCTGGCCGAGATCAGCATGCTGCTCGCCTACGAGGTGACCCACGACCTTCCCACCCACGAGGTGGCGGCGGAGACCCCGGTCGCCTCCACCACCATCCGGCTGCTCGACGGCAAGAAGATCGTGCTCGTTTCCATCCTGCGCGCGGGCAACGGCCTGCTCGACGGCATGCTGCGCATCCTGCCCAGCGCGCGGGTGGGCCACGTCGGGCTCTTCCGTGATCCGGAGACGCTGCAGGCGGTGGAGTACTACTTCAAGGTGCCGCACGAGATGACCGAGCGCGACGTGGTGGTGCTCGATCCCATGCTCGCCACCGGCAACTCCGCCATCGCGGCCGTCCGCCGCCTGCGGGCGACCCGGCCGCGCTCGATCCGCTTCGTCTGCCTGCTCACGTGCCCGGAGGGCCTCGCCGCCTTCCACCGCGTGCACCCCGACGTGCCGGTCTTCACCGCCGCGATCGACAGCCACCTCAACGAGCACGGTTACATCGTGCCCGGCCTGGGCGACGCGGGCGATCGCCTCTTCGGCACCCGGTGATCGCGCCATGAGGCTGGCCGGGAAGGTCGCCCTGATCAGCGGCGGGGCCCGCGGCATGGGTGCGGCGGAGGGCCGCCTGTTCGCCCGCGAAGGCGCGCGGGTGGTGCTGGGCGACGTGCTCGACGCGGAAGGCAAGCAGGTGGCCGACGCCATCACCGCCGCGGGCGGGCAGGCGCTCTACGTGCACCTCGACGTCACCCGCGAGGCGGACTGGGAGCGCGCGGTGGCCACCGCGGTCTCCCGCTTCGGAAAGCTCGACGTGCTGATCAACAACGCGGGGGTGGGCGGGGGCAGCCGGCTGGAGGACACCACCGAGGAGGCGTGGGACCGCGGCATGGACGTCAACGCCAAGGGCGTGTTCCTCGGCACCAAGGCCGCGATCCCGGCCATGCGCCGGGCCGGCGGTGGCTCCATCGTCAACATCTCCTCCCAGCTCGGGCTGGTGGGCATGGAGCGAAGCAGCGCGTGGTACCAGGCCTCCAAGGGCGCGGTGGCCACGCTGACCAAGCACACCGCGGTGCAGTACGCGCGCGAGCGCATCCGCTGCAACTCGGTGCATCCCGGCCCGGTGGTGACCCCGATGACCGAGGCCCGGCGCCACGATCCCGGCCACTACGAGTACATGGTGTCGCGCATCCCGCTCGGCCGGTACGGCGAGCCGGACGAGGTGGCGTACGGAGTGCTCTATCTCGCCTCGGACGAGGCCGCGTTCGTGACCGGCAGCGAGCTCGTCATCGACGGCGGCTGGACCGCGCAGTAGGCGCCAGCCGCGCTCATCGGCCGGGTCCCGGATGCGTCGCCGCGCCAAGCCCGTGAAGTCGCCCGTGAAATCCAAGATCGGAGGCCCGCGCGCGCGGAAGTCGCCCGGCGCCTCCGGCGCGCGGGTGCGTGACCTGGAGCAGCGGCTCGCGGAGGCGCTGGCTGGCGAGGCGGAGGCCCGGGAGCAGCAGACCGCGACGAGCGAGGTGCTCGCGGTCATCAACCGCTCCACCTTCGCGCTGGAGCCGGTGCTCGAGACCCTGCTGGAGAACGCGGTGCGGCTCTGCGCGGCGAGCCGCGGCTCGGTCTACCGCTTCGACGGCGAGCGCCTGCGCCACGCCGTCTCTCACAACGTCTCGCCGGAGACCACCGAGTTCTTCGACCGCAATCCGATCACCCCCGGCCGGTACAGCGTCGCGGCGCGCGCCGCCCTGGAGCACCGAACGCAGCACATCCCCGACATCCTGGCCGACCCGGACTACACCTTCGGGGTCTATCAGGTCGAGCCCATCCGGACCGCGCTCGCGGTCCCGATGATGAAGGGCGACGATCTGGTCGGGGCGTTCACCATCTGGAAGCTCGAGGTCCAGCCCTTCACCGAGCGGCAGATCGAGCTGGTCACCACCTTCGCCCACCAGGCGGTCATCGCGATCGAGAACGTCCGGCTCATCACGGAGCTGCAGGCGCGCAACGCCGACCTCGGCCAGGCCCTCGATCGCCAGACCGCCACGTCGGAGATCCTCCGCGTGATCAGCGGCTCGCGCACCGACCTGCAGCCCGTCTTCGACGCCATCGTGCGCAGCGCGGTGCGCCTCTGCGGGGCCTCGCACGGGGGCGTGTACCAGTTCGATGGAGAGCTGGTCCACTCGGTGGCCCACGACGGATACGCCCCGGACCAGCTCCGCGATTGGCGCGCGATGTGGCCCAAGCCGGTGACCGCCCCCCACATCGTCTGTCGCGTGATCTCCACACGCGGGCCCATCCGCATCCGCGATTTCGAGGCGGCGCCGGATGCCGTGCTCTATCCGGAGGTCGCGGCGAGCATGCGGGCGCGAAGCGCACGGAGCGTGCTGGCCGTCCCGATGTTTCGCCAGGACGAGGTGATCGGCGGGATCAGCATCGCCCACCACGACGTCGACGGGTTCTCCGACGCGCACGTCGAGCTGCTCGAGACCTTCGCGGCCCAGGCCGTGATCGCCATCGAGAACGCGCGGCTGTTCCGCGAGATCGAGCAGAAGACGCGCGAGCTGGAGGCGGCGAGCCAGCACAAGTCGGAGTTCCTCGCCACCATGTCCCACGAGCTGCGCACGCCGCTCAACGCCATCCTGGGCTTCTCCGAGATCCTGGCCCAGGGCATGTTCGGGACGGTCAACGACAAGCAGGCCGAGTACCTGCGGGACATCCTGGAATCCGGCCAGCACCTGCTCTCCCTCATCAACGACATCCTGGACCTGTCCAAGATCGAGGCGGGCCGGATGGAGCTCGAGGTGAGCGAGTTCGACCTGCCCCAGGCCATCTCGAACGGTCTCACGCTCGTCCGCGAGCGCGCCCTGCGGCGGGGCATCGACCTCCGTCACGCGGTCGACGACCGGCTCGGCGCGATCCGGGCGGACGAGCGCAAGGTCAAGCAGGTCCTGCTGAATCTCCTGTCGAACGCCATCAAGTTCACGCCGGAGGGCGGGCGGGTCGAGGTGCGGGCGGCGGCGGCCGGAGACGCGGTCGAGGTGTCGGTGACGGACACCGGCGTCGGGATCGCCCCGGAGGACCAGGCGGCGGTCTTCGAGGAGTTTCGCCAGGTGGGCGCGGCGGAGAAGAAGGCGGAGGGCACCGGCCTCGGGCTCGCGCTGTCCCGCAAGTTCGTCGAGCTGCACGGGGGCCGGATCTGGGTGGAGAGCGAGCCGGGCCGGGGCTCGACCTTCACGTTCGCCCTGCCGGTCACGCCGCCGGAGCCGGCGCGATGATGACCGGTGGGCGTTCCTCGGCTCGGCCCCACGATCCCGCCCACGCGGCTCGGCGAGGCGGACCAGGTCCTCGAGTGATGGAGACGGGCCCTGTGGTATCGTCGCCCGCGTCTCCATACCGGAGTCCTCTCTTCAAGCGGCCAGACGGCCGGAAAGGACGAAGCGAAGCCGCATGATCTACGAGATCCGGACCTATCGTGTGAAGGTCGGCAGTTTGGCCGAGGTGGAGAAGCGCTTCGGCGAGGCCTACGAGCAGCGCAAGAAGATCTCGCCCCTGGCCGCCTTCTGGCACACCGAGATCGGGCCGCTGAACGAGATCATCCACGTGTGGCCCTACGAGAACGTCGGCGAGCGAAACCGGCTCCGCGCCGAGGCGGTGAAGGCGGGCAACTGGCCGCCCAAGATCGCGGAGTTCATCGAGACCATGCAGTCCGAGATCGTGGTGCCGTTCGCGTTCCTGCCCGACCTCAAGCCCGGCAAGATGGGCCCCTACTTCGAGATGCGCTACTACGCCCTGCGCGCGGGCACCCTGCCGGACCTCATGAAGCGGTGGGAGGCGAAGATCGAGGAGCGCGTGAAGATGTCGCCCATCGCGCTGGCCGGCGCGGTGGAGCACGGCGAGGCGAACCGCTTCATCCACATCTGGGCCTACAAGAGCCTCGACGAGCGCACCGCGGTCCGCAACAAGGCGCGGGAGCAGGGGGTGTGGCCGCCGCCGGGCGGCGCGGACAGCCTGCTGACGATGGCCAACAAGATCATGCTGCCCTCGGCGTTCTCCCCGGTGCAGTGACGCGGGAGCGGATCGGCTAGGCGGACAGGGAGCTCAGAAAGTCGAGCAGGACGCGGTTGAAGGCCTCCGGCTGGTCGAGGTTCGAGGAGTGTCCGGCGCCGCGGACGACCTCGAGCCTCGCCCCGGGGATCTTCTTGGCCATGTACTCGCAGGGAGCGAGGAACGGCTGGTCCTGATCGCCGACGATGATGAGGGTGGGCACCGCGATGCCGGACAGGCCGTCGATCACGCGCGAGCCCTCCTGGGCCAGCATGCCGCGCGCGGCGTGGGCCAGGCCCTGGGCCGAGCGGTGAAGGCTCGCCGACTCCCGCACCTCGCGGCTCCGGCCGAGCGCCTCGAGGCCGCGCGTCTCCAGCGCGATCGCGCGCTCCTGGGCGCGCTGGTTCCAGGCCGCGCGCGCGTCAGCGCTGCGGTAGCCAGGGCCGGAGTCGCAGATCACCAGCGCGCGGACCATCTCCGGGTGCGCGAGGTAGAACGCGAGCGACACGTAGCCGCCCAGGGAGAGACCGCCGATCACCGCGTGCTCCACGCCCAGGTGGCCGAGCAGGGCGCGCATGTCCGCCACCGTCAGATCCGCCGAGTACTGGGCGGGATCGGCGGGGCTCTCGGTCTCCCCGTGGCCGCGCATGCTCCAGGAGATGACCCGGTGGCCGTCGCCGAGGATGGCGTGCTGTCCGTCCCACATCCGCCGGGTGGCCGAGTAGCCGTGACTCAGCAGCAGCGCGGGACCGGCGCCGCTCGCCTGGTAGTCGATCTCGATGCCGTTCAGCCGGGCTCGCGTCACCGTGTGCTCCTTTCGCGCCGGGTCGCGCCCGAGTATGCCAGAATCCCGGCATGCGTACCATGGGCGGGCGGTGGAGCGGGCGATGGGCCGCGGCCCGGTGGCTCGTGGCCGCGCTGGTCCTGGCGATGCCGACGGGCGCGATGGCCCAGGACCTGACCGAGCTCTCGGCGGGGGAGGCGGCGGCCCGCATCCGGGCCGGCACCCTGAAGAGCGAGGACCTGGTGCGCGCTCTCGCCGACGTGATCGAGCGCCGGCGCGACCTGAACGCGTTCATCACGTTCGACCGCGACCGGGCCATCGCCTCCGCCCACAAGGCGGACGGCCTCGCGGCCCGCAAGACCTTCGCGGGGCCGCTGCACGGCGTGCCGATCGTGATCAAGGACAACATCCACGTGGCGGGCCTGCCGAACTCGGCGGGGACGCCCGCCCTCCGCGACTTCGTCCCCACCCGCAACGCGGCGGTGGCCGAGAAGCTGATCCGCGCGGGGGCCATCGTGCTCGGCAAGACCAACATGCACGAGCTGGCCTTCGGGATCACCAGCAACAACGCCGCCTTCGGGCCGGCGCGCAACGCCTACGATCCGAGCCGCATCGCGGGCGGCTCCTCGGGCGGGACCGCCAACGCCATCGCGGCCCGCATGGCCGCGGCCGGCCTCGGCAGCGACACCGGCGGCTCGATCCGCATCCCGGCGGCGCTCAACGGCATCGTGGGGCTGCGGCCCACCCTCGGGCGTTACGCGCAGGAGGGCATCACGCCCATCGCCCACACCCGCGACACCGCAGGCCCGATGGCGCGCGAGGTCGCGGATCTGGTGCTGCTCGACTCCGTGATCACCGGCGCGCGCGACCGGGTGACCGCCGCGCCCCTCCAGGGCCTGCGCCTGGGCGTGTGCCGGCCGGTCTTCTTTCGCGGTCTCGAGACCGAGACCGAGCGCCTCACCGAGGCGACCCTCGATCGGCTGCAGGCCGCGGGTGCCGAGATCGTGGACGTCGACCTGCCGGGCCTCGTCGATCTCAACGGCAAGATCAGCTTCCCGGTCGCGCTCTACGAGGCGCGCGTCGATCTCACGCGCTACCTCAAGCGCTTTCGCCCCGCGCTCGATCTCGCCACCCTCGCCGAGCGCATCGCGAGCCCGGACGTGAAGGGTCTCTTCGCCAGCGCGATCGTGCCGGGGGCCAAGGACGCGGTGCCCGAGAAGGCCTACCTCGACGCCCTCGCGGCGCGGCCGCAGCTGCAGCGGCTCTACGCCGACGCGTTCAGGAAGCACAACATCGCCGCGCTCGTGTTCCCGACCACCCCGCTGCCCGCGGCGCCGATCGGCGACGACGAGACGACCGGGCTGAACGGCGAGCGGGTGCCGACATTCCCCACGTTCATCCAGAACACCGATCCGGGGAGCAACGCGGGGATTCCAGGGCTCAGCGTGCCCATCGGCCGCACGCCGGGCGGCCTGCCGATCGGCCTCGAGCTGGACGGGCCCGTGAACAGCGACCGCCGGCTGCTCGGCATCGGGCTGGCGCTCGAGACCCTGCTCGGACGCCTGCCCGCGCCCTGAGCCCGGCGAGGGCGAAGACATCGTGCGGCTGCTGAGCCAGGAGGAGATGGGCCGGCTCCTCCCCGCCGAGACCCGCGCCTTCCCCGGCCCGATCCCCACCCAGATCGTCTCGAGCGAAGAGTACTTCCCGACCGCCCAGACCGCCCAGCAGCAACAGGTCGAGGCGCGCACGCGGGCGCTCGGCGACGAGCTCGGCCGGCGTCACGGGCTGAGTCGCCGCGCCTTCTTCCGCACCGCGTCCGGCATGGCCGCCGCGTTCCTGGCCATGAACGAGGTGTACGGGCCCCTCTTCGCGGCCCCCCGGGCGGAGGCGGCCGACCGGGCGCAGGCCGACGAGCGGGCGCGCGGGCTGGCCGGCCAGTTCGTGATGGACACCCACACCCACTTCCTGAAGGACGACACGCGCCTCACCGGCTTCGTGCGGATGCGCGAGGCCGTCGGGCGGGCGGGCTGGAACCCGGGGCTGGCGGGAAAGCCGCAGAGCCTCGAGGATCTGAAGTTCGACAACTACTTCAAGGAGATCTTCCTCGACAGCGACACCAAGGTGGCGCTGATCAGCAGCGCGCCCTCCGACGTCCCGGACGACTGGTTCCTCACCAACGAGATGATGGCGAAGGCCCGCGCCACGGTGAACGCGCGGCTGGGTGGCCGCCGTCTGCTGAGCCACGCGATCTTCACGCCCGGCCAGCCGGGCTGGATGGACGCGCTCGACCGCGCCCTCGCCGACCTCAAGCCCGACTCGATGAAGGGCTACACCATCGGCGACAACACCAACAAGGACCTGAGCCGGCACCCGTGGCGGCTCGACGACGACAAGCTCGTCTACCCGGCCTACGAGAAGATGGCGAAGGCGGGCGTCGTCAACGTGTGCATCCACAAGGGCCTGTTCCCGCCCTCCCTCGACCAGAAGTATCCGAACCTGCGGCCGTACTGCGACGTGCGCGACGTGGGCAAGGCCGCGAAGGACTGGCCGCAGCTCAACTTCATCATCTACCACGGCGCGTACCGCTTCCCGGGCGGGGGCGATCCCGCCGACGCGCTCGCCCGGTTCGACCGCACCGGACGCGTCGACTGGGTGACCGATCTGGCGGAGATCCCCGGCCGTCATGGCGTCAGCAACGTCTACGCGGACCTGGGCCAGCTGTTCGCGCTGACCACGGTGGCGCAGCCGCGCCTCACCGCGGCCCTGATGGGGACGCTCGTTCGGGGCATGGGCGTGGACCACGTGATCTGGGGCACGGACGCGGTGTGGACCGGCGCGCCCCAGTGGCAGATCGAGGGCCTACGCCGTCTCGAGATCCCGGAGGACATGCAGCGCCGGCACGGCTTCGCCCCGCTGGGGGCCGCGGACGGACCGGTCAAGACCGCGATCCTGGGCGAGAACGTGGCGCGCCTCTACCGCTACGACCGGCGCGCGGAGCTGGGCGGCTCGACGCGGCTCGCGGAGCTCAAGGCCGAGTACGAGCGGAGCGGGATCGGGCGCAGCAACCGGCGGTACGGCTACGTCGTCCGGGCCTGACCACGCGGGTGGACGCCAGCCCCGCCGCGTCAGCGCCCGCTCGACGGCACCCAGACCCAGGTGTAGGGGTACTCCTTGCCGTTGCCGTGCCGCTCCCAGCGCCCGTCCCGGGCCTGGATCTCGGGCGCGGGCTCGACGCGCGGAGTGGGGATGTAGACCAGCGTGGGGGGCGACGGCGCCACGTACAGGATCGTGGGGGCCGCGGGCTCCGGCACGGGCGGTGGGGGCTCGAGCGGGAAGTAGGCCACGCAGCACGGGAAGAAGCCGCGCCGGAAGGGGGGCCGCGGCCTCGAGGACGGCGGGCGCATGCTGGGATCGCCCGGCTTGCCGTCCGAGCCGCTCCGGATGTCCTGCGCGCCCGCGCTCGGGGCGAGCGTGGCGATCAGGAGCAGGGCCGATACCGCCGTCACCAGGCGACGCATGGCCGGAGTCTACGCCTCCCCGGGGCGCGGCACCACTTCACGACGCGCTGCCGCTTGACAAGCGGCGTACGCGGCGGTTTCCTTGAGTACGACGGCGGGTGAGGCGCCGCCCGCGTGTCCTGCCGTGAACCAGAAGGAGGAATCAGGGATGGACAGCACGCCACCCGGCTCGTACGGCGCGTCATCGGGCTGGCTTTCCGCCTGATGCCGCGCGAAGCTTCGTAGAGCAGTCACCAGATCCCGGCACATTGTCGGGACATGCCGCAGGGCCACGGTCCTGTGCGCGAGAAAAACCCAGGCCCGGCAGGCGGTACACCGGTTCCGCCTCCGGGCCATTTTCTCCCGGGCGTTCGGAGGAGACGCGGCATGGGGCAGTGGGATCGGATCGACGTCGACGGCTCGCCGATGCGGCTCTACGTGGGCATGCCGAGCCTGGGCCGGGCCTTCCCCGCGGTGATCGTCATCCAGCACGGACCCGGCGTCGATCGCTTCATCCAGGACCGCGTCGACGTCCTCGCCGAGCAGCACGGCTATCTCGCCATCGCTCCCGATCTCTACCACCGGCAGCCCGAGGACGGGGACATGATGACCCGGATCGGGCGCCTGCGTGACCCCGAGGTGATCAGCGACGTCAGCGCCGCGGTCAACTGGGCCCGCCGGCTCAAGGACACCCAGCTCGGCGACGTGGGGATCATCGGCTTCTGCATGGGCGGGCGGGTCTCGTACCTCATGGCCGCGTCCAAGCCGGTGTTCAAGGCCGCCGCGGTGTTCTACGGGGGCAACATCATGAAGCCCTGGGGCGAGGGGCCGACGCCCTTCGACCTCACCCCGTACGTCCACTGCCCGATCGTGGGGTTCTTCGGCAACGACGACCCGAACCCATCGCCCGCCGACGTCGACCGCCTCTCGGCCCAGCTCGACAAGTACCGCAAGGCGCACGAGTTTCACCGCTACGACGGGGCGGGCCACGCGTTCCTCAACTTCACCAACACCGTCACGTATCGGGAGGGGCCCGCCCGGGACGCGTGGGAGAAGCTGATCCCCTTCCTGCAGCGGCACCTGCAGTCGAGCCGCCAGCCGCGCCAGCGGCTGCCGAGCTAGGCGGTCAGGCTCGCCGCGGCGGTCGACGCCTTCCGCGCCGGCCGGGGATCGAGGGGCGGGGCGGAGCATCTCGCGAAAGAGCTGGCACCAGCGGCAGTCCATTCCGCCGTCCATCGTCGCGCAGGTGCAGCGCCCCTCGAACTGGTTCGCGATCATCATCGCCGTCGCGCGAAGGTTCATGGTGGGTCTCCCCTGTTGACGAAACAGATCGAGGAGACGATAGCCCCGCGACGCGACGCGCTGATGGCGTGGGCGTGAAGAGACCGCGACGCCGGGCGCGAACCTACCGCGTGGGGGCGCGGAAGGCGGCGTGCTCGGCGGTCCAGCGCGCGAGCAGCGCGGGGTCGGGCTCCTGCGCGATGCCGGGCACCTGGGAGGTGGCGACCTCGCCGCGGCCGCTCAGCACGATCTCCGGCTTGCCCAGGTCGTCGTTGTAGAAGTACGACGACGGGAAGATGTCGCCGGGGTAGGTGAAGTTGGGCAGAGTGGCCAGCTCCGCGCAGATCGCCCCGCCCACCGCGCTCTCCAGCATCCCGCCCACCCAGCACGGGATGCCGTGCTCGGCGCATCGCGCCTGGATCAGGCGCGACTCGGTGAGCCCGCCGACCCGGGCCATCTTGATGTTCACCACCCGGCAGCTGCCGAGCGCGATGGCCGCGTCGGTGTGGGCCAGGCTCTGGATGCTCTCGTCGAGGCAGACCGGGGTGGCGAGCTGGCGCTGGAGCGCGGCGTGGTTGACGAGGCTCAGCCCGTCGTCGGCCAGCGGCTGCTCGATCATGGCCAGCTCGAAGCGGTCCAGGGCGCGGAGCATGGGGGTGTCGGCCGGCGAGTAGGCCGCGTTGCAGTCGATGTGCATGGTGAGGTCGGGGAAGGTCTTCCGCACCGCCTCCACCATGAACAGGTCCCAGCCGGGCCGGTACTTGAGCTTCACCCGCGGGAAGCCCGCGTCGACCGCCCCCTGGATCTTCTCCATCAGCAGGTCGAGCGAGTCCTGGATCCCGAAGTCCGCCCCCACCGCCACCCGGTCCGCGGTGCCGCCGAGGGCGCGGTGCAGCGGGAGGCCGCGCCGCTTGGCGTCGAGCACCCACCACGCGATGTCGAGCGCGGCGCGGGCGAACTGGTTGCCCTTGATGAAGGCGAGCCGGTCGAGGATGTCTTGCGACGTCTCCACGTCCTGCCCGATGATGCGCGGGACCATATGCTCGCGCAGCGTGTGGTAGACGGCGAGCGTGTGCTCCGCCGAGTAGCCGGGAATGTACGGCGGGCAGCTCTCACCCCACGCATGGTGACCGCCGCCCTCCATCCGGACCAGGATGGTGTCGGTGACGTGCTGGTCGGCGTACGACGTCTTCCACACGAAGGCCAGGGGCAGCTTGAGCCAGTAGACGTCGATCGCGTCGATGCGCATGGTCGGTCGTCTGCTCCTTGTCGAGGTTCTTGACGTGGTCCCGGCGGCCGGGCATGCTCCCCGGAGGCCGATCGGGAACCCCCGTCTCTTGTACCGAGGACGGCCATCGTCGTCAACCTGGCGAGGTGGAAGTGCGGATCGCGATGTGCGCGGCAATGCTCACGGCGCTGCTGCTCGTGCCGCAGCCCGACGCGGCGCACGCCCAGCCCGGCAAGCCGATGCCGCGCGTGGGTGTGCTCTCTCCCTTCATCGGCTCCGACAACGCCTTCTTCGACACCTTTCGCAACCGGATGCAGCAGCTCGGATACGTGGAGGGCCGCTCGGTGGCGTACGTGTACCGGGCGGCGGAGGATTTCGACCAGCTGCAGGCTTTCGCGGTCGAGATGGTCAAGCTGAACGTCTCGGTCATCTTGACCGCGGGACCCCAGGGCGTCCGCGCGGCCCGCAACGCCACCCGAACCGTCCCCATCGTCATGGGCAACGTGGGCGATGCGGTGGACCAGGGCTTCGTCACGGCTCTGGCCCGGCCGGGCGGGAACGTGACCGGACTGTCCTCGCTCAACACCGAGCTGAGCGCGAAGCGGCTCGAGCTCCTGAAGCAGACCATTCCCTCGCTGGTGCGAGTGGCGGTGCTGCGCGAGGCGGTCGGCGAGTCGCTGTCGCTCGATGCGGTGCAGCGCCGAGCCCGGGCCCTGGGCATCGCGGTGCAAGTGTTCCAGATCCGCGACAGCGACGAGCTTTCCAGCGCCTTTGCGGCGATGGCCGAGGCCCGGGTGGGCGCGCTCGAGATCCTGCCCGGCTCGATGTTCGTGAGCCAGCTCCGGAGGCTGGTGGACCTTACCGCGAGCACCCGCATTCCGACGATCTTCGCGGACCAGCGGTTCGTGCAGGCCGGCGGGCTCATGAGCTACGGGCCGGACGTGCTCGATCTCTACACGCGTGCCGCCGGCTACGTGGACAGGATCCTCAAGGGCGCCAACCCCGGGACGCTTCCCGTCGAGCAGCCGACCGCGTTCACCCTCGCCATCCACCTGGGAACGGCGGCCCGTCTGGGAGTCTCGATCCCGCCCGACCTGCTTCAGCGGGCGGACCTGCTCGTCCGCTGAGCCGGGCCGCCCGGCGCCTCAGGGGCGCTTGATGAAGATGATCTCGGGCACGTTCTCGGGGCTGACGTTCGCCTGCAGCAAGGCGCCCGGGGTCTCACCCACGTTCTCCCACGTGTGGATGAACGTGTTGGGCTCGAACTGCACGTGTCCGCGGGTCCGCGGCTCGGGCTTGTCTTCCGTGTGCATGATCCAGCTGCCGGACACGACGAAATAGATCGCAGCCCCGGACCGGTGGTGCATGGGCGGGGCGGCAATCTTGGGATTGACGGTCACGCGCGTCAGCGTGAACTCGTGGGGGCCGGGCTTGAGGCCGGGGATGGGCTCGGTCCGGTGCAGGTCGGCCGCGGCGGCGGGCCGGCCGTGGAAGACGGCCTCGAGCTCGCCGCGGGTCACGAGCAGGTAGTGCAGGAAGGCGGCGGCGGTCGTCCCGGCCCCGAGCGTCGCGCGCCGACCACCTGCGAGGAATGCACCCTCCCCGTCCTGGAGCGCACGACGGTCCCCGTCGATCGTGATCGAGAGGGCTCCCGAGGTCGGATAGACCATGCCCTGGGGGCCGGTGTACACGATCGACTGACCGGCGGGGATGGTGACCCGCACCAGCCGGAAGTGCAGGGGGCTCTCGTCGAGGGGCAGCTTGGTGCTGGCGAGAACCAGGCGGATGGGGCGGTCGGCACGCGGAGTGTCTTGCGCGCCGGCGGGGCCGACGGTGAGGACGGCGAGTCCGAGCACTGCGAGCACGAAGCGTAAGCGCATGGCACCCCCTTGGGCTAGAGCGTTCGCAAGCGCAACTCCGAGATGGTCCCGGCGGTTCCCGTGAGTTCGCGGCCGATCGGGACCCTATTGAGCCCGGGCAACGAGGAACAGCCGCCGGAACGGGAACAGCGTGCGGCCGTCGGCCCGCCGCGGATAGGCCTGGGCCACCAGCGCCGCGTACGCCGCCTCGAAGCGGCTCCGCTCAGGCTCGCGGAGGGCATCCAGCAACGGCTTGAGCCAGGTGCCCTTGGTCCACTCCTTGACCGGGTCGGTGCCCTCGAGCACCTGGAGGTACTCCGTTTCCCACACGTCGAGGGCGGCGGCCTTCGGGGCCAGCACGTCGTAGTAGAAGTCGGGGTCGGCCACCGGGGCCGGACGGAGCAGCGGCTCGAGGCTGGCG
>Ga0207707_10000088_pt1 | contig 90991 bp, 83 predicted proteins | sample KBSC83BmetaG_FD_184336 | JGI IMG/M metagenome (GOLD analysis project Ga0207707, IMG submission 184336) | Corn rhizosphere microbial communities from Kellogg Biological Station, Michigan, USA - KBS C8-3B metaG (SPAdes) (version 2) | ecosystem: Host-associated > Plants > Roots > Rhizosphere ... | reverse complement strand
CACGATCACGAACATGAAGTACATCAGCCAGAAGATCGGCTGACGCAGCACCTCGGTCGGCTGATAGTTGCGCCGGCTCTGGATCACGTTGAGGTTCTGGACCGTCGCGGGAACTTGTCCCGCCTTGGGCGCGAACAGGAAGAAGGCGAGGATCACGACGATGATGCCCTGCCCGAGGCCGAAGTAGAGAAATGTCGTCTGGAAGCCTGAATCCTTGATCATCGCCTGGATCGGCGCCACCGTGAGCGCGGAACCCGCGCCGAATCCCGCAGCCGTGATGCCGGCCGCCAGGCCGCGCTTGTCAGGAAACCATTTCAGCGCGTTGCCGACGCAGGTGCCGTAGACACCGCCTGCGCCGATGCCGGCGATGATCATACCGAGGTAATAGCCATTAAGCGACGTCGCCTTGGCGTTGATGACCCATCCCATCGCGCAAAGAACGCCGCCGACGAGCACGACGAGACGCGGGCCATATTTGTCGACGAACCAGCCTTCGATCGGAACCAGCCAGGTCTCGAACAGCACGAACAGCGTGAACGCCCACTGGATCGAGGCGCGATCCCATCCGAATGCCTTCTGGATGTCGGGGACGAAGAAGGTCCAGCCATATTGATAATTGGCGATCATCACCATCGTGGCGACACCGATCACCAGTTGCGTCCAACGATAAGTGTCGCTGACGCGTGCCGCGGTGGGCGCCGTCACCTGAGCCATGTCTGCCATCGAACCTCCCCAAGAGCATGCGCGCTTCTGCTGATCCCGAGCGCTGCACGCATTCTTGTATTGAGTATGCCAAGGCTCAAGCGGATAGTATGATAGTGGGCGCAAATGCCGCAGCGACTTTTGTCTACGATAAGTTGGACCGAGAAGCGCAGGCGCACGCGAACGCGTGCGCAATGAAAAATGGCTCCGAAAAAATTCGGAGCCATTTTCGAGACAACGATTTCGTTTCGTGCGCGAAACGAAAGCTATGATTCAGGAAACGAGATCGGCGAGATCAAAGACCGAAGTGCGGAACGTCGCCGTTGCGAACCGCGATGTGCGCGTTGATCATCAACAGGCGGTCGATGCTGGCCAGCAGTCGGCCGAACAGGGTGACGGAGGGCGGAAGGGCGACAACTGCGGTCTTGGACATTGTGAACTCTTCTGGTTTTGCGGGCAGCGATGGCTATCCCGCTGTTTCCAGACCGATTTAATGTATACCACATACCAGAACAATGCCTTTGTTTGCATAGCAGCATTTTGACCTGTGCATTGCAGCATGGGTCGCCGCCCACACGCCCAACAAAAAGGCCGCCCTAAAGGGCGGCCTTTTAATCAATTGATTTGCTTGGATTATTCCGCCGCCTGCTTGCGCGGAGGGTCGAGTGCGCCGGAATCGTGGATTTCGGCGACCTGGTGGTCGCTGAAGCCGAGCACCTGACGCAGGATTTCGTCGGTGTGCTCGCCGAGCAGGGGCGAGCGCTGCACGTCGCTCGGGCTGTCCGACAGCTTGATGGGGTTGCCCACCGAGAAATACTTGCCCCGGGTCGGGTGGTCGACCTCGACCACGGTGCCGGTCGCGCGCAGCGACTGATCCTCGATCAATTCCTTCATCGACAGGATCGGACCGCAGGGGATGTCGTCCTTGTTGAGGATGTCCATGGCCTCGAATTTGGTCTTGGTCATGGTCCACTGTTCGATACGCGCGAAGATCTCGTTCAGCCGCGACAGCCGGGCCGGCGGCTTGGCGTAATCGGGATGGGTTTTCCAGCCGGGCTCGCCGATCACGTCGCAGATCTTCTCCCACACCGGCGCCTGGGTGATGAAGTAGATGTAGGCGTTGGGATCGGTCTCCCAGCCCTTGCACTTGAGGATGCGGCCGGGCTGGCCGCCGCCGGAATCATTGCCCGCGCGCGGCACGGCGTCGCCGAACGGCACGCCCTCGCCAAACTGGCTGTATTCCTTGAGCGGACCATGGGCGAGACGCTGCTGATCGCGCAGTTTCACGCGTGCGAGATTGAGCACGCCGTCCTGCATCGCCACGGTGACCCGCTGACCTCGCCCGGTCATGGTGCGCTGGTAGAGTGCCGCGACGATGCCGAGCCCAAGATGCAGGCCTGTACCGCTGTCGCCGATCTGCGCGCCGGTCACCAGTGGCAAGCCGTCGCGAAAGCCGGTGGTGGAAGCCGAACCGCCCGTGCACTGTGCGACGTTCTCATAGACCTTGCAGTCTTCGTACGGTCCGGGACCGAAACCCTTGATCGAGGCCACGATCATCTTCGGGTTGATGCTCTGGATCTTCTCCCAGGGGAAGCCCATGCGGTCGAGCACGCCGGGTCCGAAATTCTCCACCAGCACGTCGCAGGTCTTGATCAGCGCGGTCAGGACTTCCTTGCCCTTGGGGTTCTTGGTGTCGAGCGTGATCGAGCGCTTGTTGTGGTTCAGCATGGTGAAATACAGGCTGTCCACGTTCGGGACGTCCTGGAGCTGACCGCGCGTGATGTCGCCGACGCCGGGCCGCTCGACCTTGATCACGTCGGCGCCGAACCAGGCCAGCAACTGCGTGCAGGTCGGTCCGGACTGGACGTGGGTGAAGTCGAGGATGCGAACACCCGTCAGCGCCTTGGTCATTGCTAGAACTCCGTCTCGTATCTGTCGCCGCCTGCGCGGGAAGGGATGAAGGCCACGGCCCGCTGCGGCCGCCGCCGATGGAACGTCTACTTCTTCTTCAAAACGCTCTGCGGATTGAGGTTGCCGATGCGGCCGCTTTCCGAGCCCGCCGCCGGATCGATCACCGCATTGATCAGCGTCGGCTTGCCGGAATCCATCGCGGCGTTGACCGCGCGCTTCAGCTCGTCCGGCGAGGTGGCGTTCACGCCGATGCCGCCAAAGGCTTCCATCATCTTGTCGTAGCGCGAGCCCTTGACGAACACGGTGGTCGCGGGATCGGCATTCGCCGAATTGACGTCGGTGCCGCGATAAATGCCGTCATTGTTGAAGATCACGACGCAGACCGGCAGCTTGTAGCGGCAGATGGTCTCGACCTCCATGCCGGAGAAGCCGAATGCGCTGTCGCCCTCGACGCAGAGCACCGGCTTGCCGGTTTCGACGCTGGCTGCGATCGCATAGCCCATGCCGATGCCCATCACGCCCCAGGTGCCGACGTCGAGCCGCTTGCGCGGCTGGTGCATGTCGATGACGCCGCGGGCGAGGTCGAGCGTGTTGGCGCCTTCGTTGACCAGGATGGCATCGGGCCGCTCCTTGACGACGGTGCGGAGCACGCCGAGCGCGCCGTGGTAATCCATCGGCGAATTGTTGTTCATCAGCCGCGGCGCCATCTTGGCGACGTTGTCGTCGCGCTTGGTTTTCACGGCGTTGAGCCAGTCGGCCGGCGGCGCGGTCCAGCTATTTCCCATCGCTTCAAGAAGGGCGCTGACGCAGGAGCCGATATCGCCGACCACGGGAGCCACGATCTCGACATTCGAGTCCATTTCCTTGGGCTCGATGTCGACCTGGATGAACTTCTTCGGCGCTTCGCCCCAGGTCTTGCCCTTGCCATGCGAGAGCAGCCAGTTGAGGCGCGCGCCGATCAGCATGACCACGTCGGCGTCCTTGAGCACGGTCGAGCGCGCCGCGCCCGCACATTGCGGATGAAGATCGGGCAGCAACCCCTTGGCCATGCTCATGGGAAGGAACGGCGCGCCGCTCTTTTCCACGAAAGCCTTGATGTCGTTATCGGCCTGCGCGTAGGCCGCGCCCTTGCCGAGGATGATCAGCGGACGCTTCGCGCTCTTGAGGACGTCCAGCGCGCGCTTGATCGAAGCGGGGGCGGGGATCTGCGCGGGAGCTGCGTCGATCACCTTCACCAGCGATTTCCGGCCGGCATCGGCATTCATCACCTGCCCGAACAGTTTCGCGGGGAGGTCGAGATAAACGCCGCCCGGACGGCCCGACACCGCGGCGCGGATGGCACGCGCCAGGCCGATGCCGATGTCCTGAGCGTGCAGTACGCGGAACGCCGCCTTGCACAGCGGCTTTGCGATCGCGAGTTGGTCCATCTCCTCATAATCGCCCTGCTGCAGGTCGACGATCTCGCGCTCGGAGGAACCCGAGATCAGGATCATCGGGAAGCAGTTGGTGGTGGCATGCGCAAGCGCATTCAACCCGTTGAGGAAGCCGGGCGCCGACACCGTGAGGCAGACGCCCGGTTTCTTCGTGAGGAAGCCCGCGATCGACGCGGCATAGCCCGCATTCTGCTCATGGCGGAAGGAAAGCACGCGGATGCCGGCGGCCTGCGCCATGCGGCCGAAATCGGTGATCGGAATACCCGGCACGCCGTAGATCGTGTTGAGGCCGTTGAGCTTGAGGGCGTCGATGATGAGGTGGAAGCCGTCGGTCAGTTCCTGCTCGGCGCCCGATGCTTCGATTTTGGCAGCGGTATTCTGCATGGGCTTCTTCTCCCTGATCTCTTTCTTGAGGACGAGTTGATCGTCTCTGTTTGTGTAAGGGCTAGACCAATTCCTGACCGTGCGCCTCGACGAACGCGGCAAGGCCAAGCGTGTGATCCCTCGCGCGCTTCTCGGCGAGCTCGGTGTTGCGTTCTTCCAGTGCCTCGATGATGGCGAGGTGCTCGGGTAGCGAAGCCGCGATGCGCTCGGTGCGGCCGATGGTGAGCTGGCGATAGCCGCGCACATGCAGCAGGATCTCGTTGGTCATGTCGACCAGCACAGGGGATTCCGACAGCGAGATCAGCGCCTGGTGGAAGGCGATGTTCGCCTTCGAATATTCATCGACATGATCCTGGGGCAGGCGGTCCTTGAGATTGAAGTCCTTGAAGAAGTCGCGCAGTGCCGAAATGTCCTTCTTGCGCGCGGTGGTCGTGATCAGGCGCGCCGCCATGCTCTCGAGCGCCGCCCAGGCGCGGATCATGTCGACGATTTCGGCCTTGGTCCGGCGCACCACGATGATGCCCCGGCGCGGCACGGTCTTCACAAAGCCGTCCTGCTCCAGCATCGCGATCGCTTCGCGGATCGGGGTGCGGCTGACGCCGAGCCGTTCGGACAATGCGCGCTCGTCGAGCATCACCGGCTCGGGCGTCGCATAGATGTCCATCTTGAGGATCGCTTCCTTCAAGGCCTCATAGGCCTTGTTCTTGAAGCTGGTCTCCGGGGCAATCCTGACTATTGCAATATCTGCATCGGCCATGGGCAGCGCCGCCTTGGTTGGTTTCCGGGTGGGCACGACGATCTCCTGAAAGGGGAGTCGTCTTTTACATCAAAATTTGTATGCCGATTTTTGGCATACCAGATGCCAGAATGTCAAGCAGCCCGATTTTTCAACGTTTCGGCCCAAGGGCGTGCTTGACAATATTAACTCTGGCATACCAAATGCCAAAAATTTAGCCGCCCCAGGAGGAAGCCCAATGTCGAATGCAAAAGATGCGGTCCGCAAGGTTCTGGATCAGGTCAAGGCGGACAAGCGCACGAGCCTGACGGCGCCCGAAGGCAAGATCGTCTGCGACGCTTATGGCATTCCGGTTCCAAAGGAAGGCGTGGCCAAAACCGCAGCCGACGCCGCCAGGATCGCGACCGGGATGGGCTACCCGGTCGTGATGAAGATCGTTTCCCCGGACATCCTGCACAAGACCGAAGCGGGCGGCGTCATGGTCGGCATCAAGACCGCCGCCGACGCCGAAAAGGCCTACGACGCAATTCTCGCCAACGCGAGGAAATATAAAGCCGACGCCAAGATCGAGGGCATCCAGGTGCAGCAGATGCTGGCCGGCGGCACCGAGGTGATCGTGGGCTCCATCACCGACGGTTCCTTCGGCAAGCTCGTGGCCTTCGGCCTCGGCGGCGTGCTGGTCGAAGTCCTGAAAGACGTGACCTTCCGCCTTGCGCCCGCCACCAGGCAGGACGCGCTGTCGATGCTCGACGGCATCCAGGCCCATGAGATGCTGAAGGGCGTGCGCGGCGGCGATCCCGTCAACCGCGACGCACTTGCCGATGTGATCGTCAAGGTCTCGCAGCTCGTCAGCGATTTCCAGGAAATCGTCGAGCTCGATCTCAACCCGGTATTTGCCACCAAGAAGGACGCGATTGCGGCCGACGTACGCATCGTCGTCGACTTCGACTACAAGCCCCGGCCGAAGCCGCGCCCGACCGAAGAGATCGTGGCTGCGATGAACCGCATCATGCAGCCGAAGGCGGTCGCCGTGATCGGCGCGTCCTCCGAGGACGGCAAGATCGGCAATTCCGTGATGAAGAACCTCATCAACGGCGGCTACAAGGGCGACATCTACCCGATCCACCCGAAGGCGGCCGACATCCTCGGCTACAAGGCCTACAAGAGCGTCAAGGACGTGCCCGGCGTGGTCGACGTCGCGGTGTTCGCGATCCCCGCGAAGTTCGTCGCAGCCGCGCTCACCGAATGCGGCGAGAAGAAAGTGCCGGGCGCGGTGCTGATCCCTTCGGGCTTTGCGGAAGCCGGTCATCCCGAGCTGCAGGCCGAAATCGTCGAGGTCGGCAAGAAATACGACGTCCGCCTGATGGGTCCGAACATCTACGGCTTCTATTATACGCCCGCCAGTCTCTGCGCGACCTTCTGCACCGCCTACGATGTCAAGGGCCACGCGGCGCTGTCGTCGCAGTCCGGCGGCATCGGCATGGCGATCATCGGCTTCTCGCGCTCCGCCAAGATGGGCGTCTCCGCCATCGTCGGCCTTGGCAACAAGTCCGATATCGACGAGGACGATCTGCTCGCCTTCTTCGAGCAGGACCCCAACACCAACCTGATCGCCCAGCACTGCGAGGATCTGAAGGACGGCCGCGCCTTCGCTGAAGCCGCCAAGCGCGTCTCCAGGAAGAAGCCGGTGGTCGTGCTCAAGGCGGGCCGCACGTCCGCCGGCGCCAAGGCCGCCTCGTCGCACACCGGCGCGCTCGCCGGCAACGACAAGATCTATGAGGACGTGTTCAAGCAGTCGGGCGTGATCCGCGCCCGCAGCTTGCGGCAATTGCTTGAATTCGCGCGCGGCGTGCCGGTGCTGCCGACGCCGAAGGGCGAGAACGTGCTGATCATCACCGGCGCCGGCGGCTCCGGCGTGCTGCTGTCGGACTCGGTGGTCGACAACGGCCTGTCGCTGATGGCGATGCCCCCGGATCTCGATGCGGCCTTCCGCAAGTTCATCCCGCCGTTCGGCGCGGCCGGCAACCCCGTCGACATCACCGGCGGCGAGCCGCCGATCACCTATGTCAACACCGTCAAGCTCGGCCTGTCGGACGAGCGCATCCATTCGCTGATCCTCGGCTACTGGCACACCATCGTGACGCCGCCGATGGTGTTCGCGCGCAACATGGTCGAGGTGAAGAAGGAGATGGAGGCGAAAGGTTTCGTGAAGCCGATCGTCGCGTCGCTCGCCGGCGACATCGAGGTCGAGGAGGCCGCCGAGTATCTCTATCAGAACGGCATCCCGGCCTATGCCTACTCGACCGAGCTTCCGGTCGAGGTGCTGGCGGCCAAGTACGAATGGGCGCGCGGCGCGGGCCTGCTGTAACCCTCAATCCAGACTCATTCGTTGCAAAAGCCGCCCGGTTTCGGGCGGCTTTTTTGTTCCCGCCGCAGTGTGAGGAAACTTCGTGCTGACCAACTCTGCGGCTCGCGGAACCGGGAACATCCTCTTTGATTGGCTGTTGAGACGCATCTCAAAACCACTGGAGGACAACATGAAGAACCGTCTCGCCATGACATTGATGGCTGCATCGCTGGTCGCATCCAGCGCGGCCTTCGCGCAATCGACGACCGAACAGGGCGCCCGCGATGGCGCGCGGACCGGCGGCGAGGTTGGCGGCCCGATCGGCGCAATGGTCGGCGGCACGGTCGGTGCGGCCGTGGGCGCGGGCCTGGAAATCCCGAATGCGGTGATCACCTCGGTGCAGGGCGAGCGCGGGCCGTCGGTCGTGGTGCGCGAGCGCGTGATCGTGGGCGAGCCGCTGCCGGCCGAGGTCGAATTGCGCCCGGTGCCGCATTACACGCAGTATGAATATGCCGTGGTCAACGACCGCCGCGTGATCGTCGAGCCGCGCACGCGCAAGGTGATCAAGATCATCGATTGATGATTGGCTTGAAAAGCCCCGCCGGACGAAGCGCCCGCGGGGCTTTTTCGGTTTAGAGCGTCTTCGTGCGCCAACGCGACCGTACCAGCCAGCCGCCGACGGCGACGATGGCAAAGCCGATCAGCGCGGCCAGCGCGTCGACCAGAAAATCCTCCAGCCGCGCATGCCGTCCGGGAACGAAAAGCTGGAGCAGTTCGAGAATACCGATCAGGACGACCGACAAGCCGGCCACCAGCAGTTTCTGTCTGGGATAGGCGAGGGCAAACGCGAGGCCGATCAGGACGAAAGCCAGCGCGTGCTCGCCATCGTGGGTAATGGCGGCGTGCGGGCGGGTGTTCGGTGGTCCCAGCGTCGCAAAGGTGACGGCCGCGGCGAGCAGCCAGGCGAAAATCCGCAGAAATATTGTCATGGGAATGCCATAACACGATTTGCAGGGCCCGCACGCTTAGGTCCGGTCACGATGTTCGTGTAGTTAACGTGAACGTGCCCGATCAATTGCGCCTCAGAGGGGCTCGCGCACGCCCATTCCATGCATGAAGCGTTCCCGGATCTGCACCGGATCGCGCCGGGTGGTGCCGGTGCCCGGCTTGTCGTCGATACGCACACCGATCAGCGTCGGCCCCGAAGCCGACATCGATTGCTCGACCAGCCGCTCGAAGTCTTCTTCGTCCGCCGCCCAGGCGCTATTGGCGAGGCCGCTTGCCACCGCAACCGCCACGATATCGGTCAGCGCCGCCGCCGGCGTCGGCTGGCTGCCTGTGATCTGGTAGATGCCGTTGTCCATCACCACCATGGTGAGGTTTTTCGGCGCCAATGTCGCGATGGTCGAGAGCGAGCCGAGCTGCATCAGGAGCGAGCCGTCGCCTTCGAGCGCGAAGACGCGCCGGTTCGGCTGCGCCAGCGCAACTCCCAGCGCGATCGGGAAGGCGAGTCCCATGCTGCCCAGCATGTAGAAATTCTGCGGGCGGTGGCCCGCGGCCCACAGGTCGAAATTGGTGTTGCCGATGCCGCCGATCACGGCTTCTTCGTTCTTCAGCTTGCCGACCAGACGCGAGGTGAGATCAAAGCGATTCATCACCTTGGTGTTGCGGGAGGGAAGATTGACGGACACGTTCATGGGAGCACTCACTTGTCGAAGACCTTGCCGCCCGTCAGCAGCGGCGAGAGGATCAGCGCCACTGGCGCCTGCGTGGTGATGGCCTGCTTGATCGAGCGGTCGACGATGAACTCGAATTCGTCGAGGCGGGTGGCGGTGTGGTGCTCCATCGCGAGCGAATCCAGCACGGGCCGCATGGTGCGGCAGACCAGCGACTGGCCGTAGTTGAACTCGCCGAGCGTGCCGCGCTCGGACACGAACATGATCAGCGGGATTTGGTAGGGCATCGCGAGCGAGGCCAGCACATTGGCAAGCGTCGCAAAGCCGGACGTCTGCATCAGCACGGCGCCGCGCATGCCGCCCATCCAGGCGCCCGAAACGATGCCGACCGCTTCCTCTTCGCGCGCGGTGGGGAAGGTGGTGAAATAGGGGTCGGCGTGCAGGTTCTTGATCAGGGTGGTCAGCACGCGATCGGGAACATAGGGCACCAGGCGGATGTCATTGCGCTTCAGCGACTGCTGAACGATGCCGTACCAGGTCTGCGGCGCCTGCTCTGGAGACGCCGGTGGCGAAGTTTTCTGCTCCGCAACTGCCATCCCGTTCTCCCTTTTCTCGCGACCATCGTTGATGCCGGCCGTGCGGGCCGAAACTTGACGGAGCGAGCGGGATTGTCAACATGCCGCGGAAATTATGTGGTCTGCGCCACGCGGCATGCGAACGCATCGGCAGCTATGCGATAAGGACCAAAAATCGGGAGGAAATCATGGTCCGGCATTTCCAGCTTGCCACCATTGCAACGGCATTGCTTGCAGGCGCCGGCACGGCTTCGGCCCAGTCGACGTTTCCGACCAAGCCCGTGCACATTTATGTGCCATATGCGGCCGGCGGCGGCGTCGATATCCTGACGCGTACGCTGGGCGACGTGGTCTCCCGGCAGTGGGGCCAGACCGTGGTGGTGGAGAACCGGCCGGGCGCGGGCGGGGTAGTGGCCTCGCAGGCGCTGGTGCAGTCGCCGCCCGATGGCTATGCGCTGATCATGGTCGCGAGCGGTCATGCCACCAATCCCTTCCTCTATCCGAAAATCCCCTACGACACCTTCAAGGATTTCACGCCGATCTCGCTGCTGGCCTCCTCGCCGAATATCCTGCTGGTGCGAAAGGATTCCCCGTTCAAGAATATCGGCGAGGTGATCGCGGAGGCCAAGGCGAAGCCGGGCACGCTGTCGGTCGCCCACGCGGGGACGGGAACGTCGACCCATCTGGCGGTCGAGCTCTTCAAGAGCCTCGCCAGGGTCGATCTCGGAGCGATACCCTATAAAGGCGGCGCTCCCGCCATCAACGATCTCCTCGGCGGCCAGATCCAGCTCTCGTTCAACAACGGCCCTGAATCGGTCGGCCAGCTCGAGGCCGGCACGGTGCGGGCGTTGGCGGTCACGACAGCCAGGCGCGCGCCGTTCCTGCCCGATGTGCCAAGCATCGGCGAAACCGTCCCGGGCTACGACACGGAGGTATGGTGGGGATTGCTTGGACCCGGCGGCATGCCGCGCGACGTCGTGGAAAAGCTCTCGCATGATTTCGTCGCCGCGCTGAACACGGAAGCCGTCAAGGAACGCCTGACCAAGCTCGGCGCGGAGCCGATCGGCAGCACGCCGCAGGCCTTCGACAAGAAGATTCAGGCCGACTACGACAAATGGGGCCCGATCATCCAGGCCGCCGGCATCAAGGCCGAGTGATGTCGGCGCCGCCCTGCCTGCCGCCGCGCGAGGTGACGCGGCCCAAAGTGCCGCCGCCGCCCAACGCCTGCGATACCCATGCGCACGTGTTCGGGCCCGCGGATCGTTTCCCCTATGCCGACGACCGCAGCTACACGCCGCCGGACGCGCCGCTCGCAAAATATCTGGGCATGCTGGATACGATCGGCTTTGCGCGCGGCGTGCTGGTGCAGGGCAGTGCGCACGGCCATGACAACTCCGCGATGCTCGATGCGCTCGCGCGGCGGCCGGATCGCCTGCGCGGTGTCGCGGTCGCCGATGAAAACGTCACGCCGCAAACGCTGCACCAATGGAACAAGACCGGCGTCCGGGGCTTGCGCTTCAATCATTTCTTCCGTGGCGGGCAATTGCATTATCGCGGCGGCGTGCCGCTGACCGTGGCGGAGAAGCATGCATCTGTCATGGCCGAGCTCGGCTGGCATCTGCAGCTCTGGATCGACGTCAAGGATTTGCCGGACACGATCCCGGTGCTGAAAAAGATCGGCCTGCCTGTCGTGATCGACCACATGGGCCGCACCGACGCCCACGCCGGGACCGGCACGGCAGGATTTAAGAGCCTGCTTCGCTGCGTGGGGGAGGGCTGGTGCTGGGCCAAACTCTCCGGCGCGCATCGGTTGAGCATGAACGCTCCCGATTATCCCGACGCGCGGCCGTTTCACGAGGCGCTGGTCAAGGCCAATCCGGAACGGCTGGTCTGGGGCGGTGACTGGCCGCATCCGCGCGTCGAGGGCGAGATGCCTGACGCTGGCCATCTGTTCGAGCTGTTTCAACAATGGACGCCGGACGAGGCGACGCGAGCACGCGTTCTCGTTGCCAATCCGGCAAAGCTCTATGGATTCTGAGAAAACCGAAAGCTGATCGATGACTGTCAACAACAAGCGTGTCTTCTACGTCAAATATCTCGCCCACCAGATCTACGCCGATATCCTGAAAGCGCGGCCCGATGTCCGGCTCGACCGGCTGGAAAACGAAACGCCGGAGGCCGACTTCGCCCCGGTTCTCTCGGCGGCGCACGCCTACCAGATCGGCGCCGCCCGCGACGAGCTCGCGCCGCATTTCCATGCGCATGACGCTCTCCTGCGCCGCGCGCCGAACCTGCTCATTGTCTCAAGCAACGGCGCAGGCTTCGATCCCGTCGATGTCGAGGCCTGCACCAAGGCAGGCGTGCTCGTGGTCAACCAGTCCGGCGGCAACGCGCATTCGGTCGCCGAACACGCGCTCGGCATGCTGCTGACGCTGTCGAAGCGCATCATCGAGGCCGACCGCGCGCTGCGTCGCGATCGCGACGTCAACCGCAATGCGCTGATCGGCACCGAGGCGCAGGGCCGCACCATCGGCATTGTCGGCATCGGCAATGTCGGCCGCCGCATCGCCGAGCTCTGCAAGGGCCTGCTCGGCATGAATGTGCTGGCCTACGACCCCTATCTTTCCAGATCGGAAATCGCGGAAAGGGGCGCGCAGAAGGTCGAGCTCGACGAACTGCTGCAGCGCTCCGATTACGTCTCGATCAATTGCCCGCTGACCAGGGAGAGCCGCGGCATGATCGGCGCGAAGCAATTCGCGCAGATGCAGCCGCACGCCTATTTCATCACCACCGCGCGGGGCTTCATCCATGACGAGGACGCGCTTCTCGAAGCGCTGCGCGCGAAGAAGATCGCCGGTGCCGGCCTCGACGTCTGGTCCAAGGAGCCGCCGCCGCCGGAGCATCCGCTCCTGCAGCTCGACAATGTGCTGGCGAGCCCGCACACCGCTGGCGTCACCCGCGAGGCGCGCGAGAACATGGGCCGGATCGCAGCCGAGCAGATCCTGGATGCACTCGACGGCAAGCGGCCGCCGCGGATCATCAACCCCGAGGTCTGGCCGCTCTACAGCGAGCGCTTTGCAAAGGCCTTTGGCGTCAGGCCCGCTTGATGGGGAGAAGATTTTCCTCAGCGGAACCCGGCCGCCAGCAATGCCATTTTCCTGCGAGCCTCGACACGGTTCTCGGCGAGAGCGATTTTTCGTTGTACGCCACGGATTTAGAGACGGTTCTTTCGCCGGCGTGGAAGGGTTTTTGGGATGCTACGGGTTCGTTCATTGCTTCGTTCGACGCCGTCGCGGATCGGCCGGCGGATTGCCGGGTTCGTCGCGATCGCGGCCGCGAGCCTGCCCGACGCCGGCGCCTGAGTTCCAGGCTGAGGTTATCCCCTGCTGCATCGAGAATCGTAGAGACAGCATCCATCACAGGGAATAGTGTCACCCGCCAAAACCCCGGCGGGAGGATGCCATGTCACGCTATGTCGTCCTGTTCATGAAGGACGTGCTCGGCGGCAATGGCCGAGCACTTGAAATCTGCCAGCGTTCCGTCGATATCGACGCCTCGAGCGAGCACGAGGCCACCGAACTGGCCAAGCTGAAGTTCTGTGAAAGCGAGCGGCTGTGCGAATGGACGCTGCATGCCGACCGCGTCCAGGTCAGGGCGGCCTGACTTCGGCTACGGCTTGACCGGCACGAATTTCAGCGAAAAGCGCGCGCCATTGGGATCGCGGTTCTCCACGGTGATGTCGGCCGAATGCAATTCCGCGATCCGTTGCACGATCGAAAGCCCGAGCCCGGTGGAGCCCTGCTTGCGGCGGTCACGCCGCCAGAAGCGGCGGAAGATCAGCTTGCGCTCGTCCTCGCCGATGCCGGGTCCGCGATCGAGCACGCCGACCCTGCCATCGTCCTCGACGACGAATTCGACGGTCGATCCCGTAGCCGTGTGATTGATGGCATTTTCGGCAAGGTTGCGGATCGCGCGCCCGATCATGTCCGGATTGCCTTTGACCCAGACCGGCTCGGTCGCTCCCGACAGGGCGACGTCCTTGCCTTGTGCGAGCGCAAGCGGTGCCACGAACTCGGCGACTTCGGCGGTGACCGACTGCAAATCGGCCTTCTCGTCGGGCTCGACGACGAGCGCGTCGAGCTCGGCGATGTCGAGGAGCTGGCCGACGATATGCGCCATGCCGTCGACATTCTGGCGCAAGGCCTGGCGCATGGCGGGATCTTCCAACAGATCGATCCGGGTTCGCAGGATGGTCAGCGGCGTGCGCAGCTCATGCGCGGCATCGGCGGTGAAATCGCGCTGGGTCCGGAATCCCTCCTCGAGGCGGTCGAGCCCCTGGTTGACCGCCGAGACCAGCGGGCGGACCTCGCTCGGAATTTCGCCGGTCGGCAGCCGCACGCCGGGCCGCGCCGGCCCGATGCCTTGGGCAATTTCGCTCGCCTCCCGCAGCGGCCGCAACGCGCGGCGGAAGATCGCGATGTCCGCGAAAAGAAGAACAAGCAGGATCGGCAGCGTGATCCAGCCGACGTTGCGATAGAAGTCGGCCACGATGTCGTCGATTAGCACGTCGCGATTGGCGAGGTCCTCGCCGGTCTGGATCCAGACTGTCTTGTTGCCGACGGTTCTCTTGACGCTCGCGCCCGAGAACGTGGAATTGCCGCGGCGCTGCTGCAGGAATTCGACCGTCGTGCGGCGCGGGTCGGAGGGGAACAGCGCTGCACGGTCCTCGCGCGAGGAGAACAGCACGGCACCCCGATCGTCGATCACGGCATAGGAATAGCGGCCATAGGCCTGCGAATAGAGGCCGAGCAGATCGAGCGGCAAATCCAGCTCAAGAAGCCCGTCGGAGCCAGGCTGCAGATGTTCGCCGACCGCCACGGATTGCTCCTGCATCGCCTTGTCGTGAATGTTGTCGGTCGCGTAGCTCAGGAGCCAGGACAGCGCGACGGACATCAGGATGGAGGTAATCACGACGGCGACGACATGCAGGAAAACGATACGCGAGATGATCGACTGGAATCTCGCCACCCTACTTTTCCTCCGCGATGATGTAGCCGACGCCGCGGATGGTGTGGACCTGGACCCTCGCGCCGCGCTCCGACAATTGCTTGCGCAGACGATGGACATAGACCTCGACCGCGTTCGAGGCGACCTCGCCGGAATGTCCGAAGATGTGGTCTTCCACCTGCTTCTTCGAGACGACGCGCCCCTTGCTGCGCATCAGAAGCTCGAGCACGGCGGTCTCGCGTGCCGACAAGAGTTGCGGCTGATCGTCGATCGAGGCCTGCCGGTTCTGCGTGTCGAACGAGAGATTGGCGATTCGAAGGTTCGAGCCGAGCAACTGGCCGGGCCGGCGCAACTGCGCTTCCAGCCGCGCAATCAATTCCTCCAGCGCGAAGGGCTTCACCAGATAGTCGTCGGCGCCGCTGCGCAGGCCATGCACGCGATCATGCAGGCCGCCGCGCGCGGTCAGGACCAGCACCGGAACCGGGTTATCGCGCTGCCTGATCTCGCGCAGCAATTCGAGCCCGTCGCCGTCGGGTAGTCCGAGATCGAGGATGAGGGCGGCATAGAACGTCGTCGAGAGCACCGCGCGCGCTTCCTCGACGGTCGACAGGACATCGGCCTCGTAGCCCGCCGTTTTCAATCCCTTCGCCAGCAACTCGGCGAGCTCTTCATTGTCTTCGACGATCAACAATCTCATTCGGTATCACCTGGCCGACACGACAACCCTGCCCGGCTGGGCCATGATAGATTAAGGCGAATCGGTCCGATCGAAAGCTGGAAGATCGGCACATTGGCCGCTCGCGTCCAGCCACGTAAGGCTGGTGTAAGCTTTTGACGATCCTGGCGCGCAGGGCGTCGCGAGATCGCGCCATTTGACACGCCTGAAAGCAGGATTCTTACGGGTAACTGAACATCGCCGGCGGGGCTCGGGGATGTCGAAAATGGCCGTGCGCCAGCACCTTGGGCCCGATCGTACGGCACTATTGCGGCAGTCCGAAATCACCAATAAGACGGGGCAACAGGAACTCGAAACGCAAAAAAATACGCGTGTATCGGCGGGCAGGCGGTGAGCGCGTAACACAATGCACAAAGTTGCAAGATGACATTCGGCGCGAATTGGACCGGGCGGCGGCTCTTGATCGCGCTGGTGGCGATCGGCATGGCCGCAGGAGCCGTGGCGATCGCAAGCCGGACGTTAATCCAGCGTGCCAAATCGTCCGAAACCTCGCACGCCGCCAAGGGCGATCCTGCGAGCTTCACGCCGACCGAAGCGGAATGGGCGAGCCTCGCTTTCGAGCCGGCGACGGAGCAGGTGTTTCGCGCCGAGCACGCGACCGAAGGCAAGATCGCCGTCAACGAGGATTCCTCGACGCCGATCTTCTCGCCCTATGCCGGCCGTGTCGTGAAGCTCATGGTGAAGCCCAGCGAGGTCGTCAGGCGGGGGCAGGAGCTGTTCGTCATCGAAGCCACCGACACCGTGCAGGCGCTCAACGATTTCATCACGGCGCTGAGCACGCTGAGCAGCACGCGCTCGAAACTCAAGCTGGCAGAGATCAACGAGAAGCGTCAGAACGAGCTCTATGCCGGCAAGGCGGTCCCGCTCAAGGACTGGCAGAACGCGCAGAACGATCTCGCCACCGCGCAGAACGACGCGCGTGCGGCCGAGACCGCCTTCGAGGCGGCCCATAACCGCCTGCGGATCCTCGGACGCTCGGAAGAACAGATCACGGCATTCCAGCAGACTCGCCAGATCAGCGCCGAGACATCGATCTATTCGCCGCTCGGCGGCACGGTCGTTCAGCGCAAGGTCGGTCCCGGCCAGTTCATCTCCACCGGCGCCAGCGACCCCGTCTTCGTCATCGGCGATCTCTCCACGGTATGGCTGACCGCCTTTGTGCGCGAGAGCGAAGCGGCCGATGTGCGCGTCGGCCAGGACATCGATTTCAAGGTGCTGGCGTTGCCCGGCCGCAGTTTCACGGCGAAGGTCGATTACGTGTCGGCGGCGATCGATCCGACAACCCGCCGGCTGACGGTGCGCGCGACCATCGACAACAAGGACGGCCTGTTCAAACCGGAGATGTTCGCCAATGTGACGATCTATTCCGGCGATGGCCACAAGTCGGTCGGCGTGCGCAAGCAGGCTCTGATCTACGAGAGTGACCGGGTCCGGCTCTGGGTGGCCCGTGACGACAAGTCGCTCGAGCTGCGCGAAATCCAGACCGGGCTGATCAACGGCGATGAGGTCGAAGTCCGCAGCAATCTGCAGCCCGGAGAAAAGGTGGTCGTCAAGGGCAGTCTGTTCATCGACCGGGCGGCGTCCGGCACGTGAAGAGATCCTGACCGAATGGACCGCCTCGTTTCCCTCGCTGTCGAACGCCGGTTCCTGATGCTCGGGCTGTTCATTGCCGTCATCGTCGGCGGCCTCGTGGCGTTCCAGCAATTGAACATCGAGGCCTATCCGGACCCGACACCGCCGATGGTCGACATCGTGACCCAGAGCGCGGGACTGTCGGCCGAGGAGATCGAACGCTACATCACCATCCCCCTGGAAACACAGGTCGGGGGGCTGAAGAACCTCAACGTCATCCGCACGATCTCGCTGTACGGCCTGTCCGACGTCAAGCTGCAATTCTCCTTCGATTTCACCTATGACCAGGCGTTGCAGCAGGTGTTGAACCGGCTGTCGCAGATGACGCCGCTCCTCAACAACGCCCAGCCGCAGATATCGCCGCTCAGCCCGATCGGCGAGATCTATCGTTACAGGCTGGTCGGGCCGCCGAATTATTCGGTGCTCGATCTCAAGACGCTGCAGGACTGGGTGTTGCAGCGCCGCTTCCGCGCGGTGCCCGGCGTCATCGACGTCACCGGCTGGGGCGGCAAGACCAAGACCTACGAGCTGCAGGTCGATTTCAACAAGCTGGTCGCCAACGGCCTGACGCTGCCGCAATTGCTGCAGGCCGTCAGCAACTCCAACATCAATGTCGGCGGCAACACCGTCAACATCGGGCAGCAGTCGGCGGTGGTGCGCGGGGTCGGCCTGATCCGCTCGATCGACGCGCTCGCCAGCACCATGATCGCCGCGCCCAACGGAACGCCGGTTCTGGTCAAGGACGTAGCCACCGTGACGGTCGGCTCGCAGCCGCGGCTCGGCATCGCCGGCGAGAACCAGGACGACGATATCGTCCAGGGCATCGTGCTGATGCGGCGCGGCGAGCAGAGCTCGCCGACGATCGCGCGGGTGGAGCAATTGGTCGAACGGATCAACCAATCGACCATCCTGCCGCCCGGCGTTCATATCCAGCGCATCTACGACCGCAAGGACCTGATCGAGACCACGACCCGGACCGTGCTGGAGAACATGGTCGTCGGCATCTGCCTGATCGTGCTGTTGCAGTGGATATTCCTCGGCGACCTGCGCAGCGCGCTGATCGTCGGCGCCACGATTCCCTTTGCGCTGTTCTTTGCCGTCAGCATCCTGGTGCTGCGCGGCGAATCGGCCAACCTGTTGTCGGTCGGCGCGATCGATTTCGGCCTGATCGTCGATGCCACCGTCATCATGGTGGAAGCGATCTTCCGAAGGCTGTCGCAGACCGAGCGGCTTTCGGAGGCCGAGCTCGAGGCGATCTCGGCCAACACCGTGATGGACATGAAGCATCATGCCATCCTGACCGCGGCCGCCGACGTCTCGCGCTCGATCTTCTTTGCCGCCGCGATCATCATCGCGGCCTTCATTCCCTTGTTCACGCTGAGCGGTGTCGAGGGCAATATCTTCGGCCCGATGGCGCGGACCTATGCGTACGCGCTGGCGGGCGGCCTGCTTGCGACGTTTACGGTGTCGCCCGCGCTGAGCGCGATCATCCTGCCCGCGCATGTCAATGAGACCGAGACGTTCCTCATGCGCCTCTTGCACCGGATCTACATCCCGGTACTGCGCCGCTCGCTGGCAAGCCGCCGGATCGTGCTGGTGGGCGCGGGCGTGTTGATCCTGATGACCGCCATGGGCATCCGCCTGCTGGGCCTGGAGTTCCTGCCCAAGCTGGAGGAGGGCAATCTGTGGATCCGCGCCACGCTGCCGCCGACGATCTCGCTGCAGGAAGGCAACACCTACGTCAACGAGATGCGCAAGCTGATCGCAGCAAGGCCCGAGGTCGAGGCGGTGGTGTCCCAGCATGGCCGGCCCGACGACGGCACCGACGCGGCCGGCTTTTTTAACGCCGAGTTCTTCGCGCCGCTGAAGCCGGCCAGGGAGTGGCCGGCGGGCGAGGATAAGGACGAGCTGACCGCGAAGCTGCTCGAGCAATTGCAGGCCAAGTTCCCGGGCGTCGAGTTCAACTTCTCGCAATATCTGCAGGACAACGTCTCGGAAGCCGTCTCCGGCGTGAAGGGCGAGAACTCGATCAAGCTCTACGGCAACGATCTCCAGGCGCTGACCGATACCGCGAACAAGATCAAGTCCGTGCTGGCAACCGTGCAGGGCATCACCGACCTTGCGGTCTTCACCTCGCTCGGCCAGCCGACCATCCAGATCGACATCGACCGCGCGCGCGCCGCGCGCTATGGGTTGACGCCCGGCGACATCAACACCACGATCCGCACTGCGATCGGCGGCGACAGCGCCGGCGATCTCTATGAACCCGGCAGCGACCGGCATTTTCCGATCATCGTGCGGCTCGCGCCGGAATACCGCAAGAGCGCGGAGGCGATCCAGAATCTGCGGATCGGGGCGCAAGGCCCGAACGGCATCACGCAGGTGCCGCTCAGCGAGGTGGCGTCGATCAACCTGGTGTCGGGCGCGGCCTATATCTATCGCGAGCAGCAGGAACGCTACCTGCCGATCAAGTTCTCGGTGCGCGAGCGCGACCTCGGCAGCGCCATCCAGGAAGCCCAGCAGAAGATCGCCGAGCAGGTGCAGTTGCCGCCGGGCTCGCGGATCGAATGGGTCGGCGAGTTCGGCAATCTGCAGGATGCGATCCGGCGGCTTTCGATCGTGGTGCCGATCAGCCTGACCCTGATTGCGGTCTTGATCTGGTTCAACTTCGGCTCCGTCGTCGACACCATCCTGACCATGAGCGTGATCCCGATGGCCGTGTTCGGCGGCGTGCTCGGACTGTTGTTGAGCGGGATTCCCTTCAGCGTCTCGGCGGCGATCGGCTTCATCGCGCTGTTCGGCATCTCGGTCATGGACGGCATCATCATCCTCTCGCAATTCAACGCGCTCATCGACGAGGGCATGGAGCGGGGGGCTGCGATCCTGCGCACCGGCGAATTGCAGTTGCGCCCGGTGCTGATGACCTGCGTGGTCGCCGGTGTCGGCCTGCTGCCGGCGGCGTTGTCCACTGGAATAGGCTCGCAGGTGCAAAAACCGCTGGCGGTGGTGGTGGTTGCGGGCATGATGCTGGCTCCGGTCGTGATCCTGGTGACTCTGCCGGCGCTGATTTCGATGTTTTCGCGGAAGACCCGGCGAGGCGGGTTTGCCGCGGAGGGTCTGGCTTCGGCCGAGTGATGGACCGGCGTGATGGGCAGGGTCGTGGGTAAAGCCGCTTGCGGATACCGACCGAATCCCCGCTGGCCGGGGATTGCGGTCGCTTGTGCGGTCCTCGGCCTGCTCATGACGCCAATTCCTTGCACCGCCGAGACCCTTCAGGACGCGCTGGTCAAGACCTACCAGACCAACCCGCAACTCAATGCGGAGCGCGCCAGGCAGCGCGGCACGGACGAGAACGTGCCGCAGGCCCTCTCGGGGTATCGGCCGCAACTGGTCGCGAGTCTTTCGTCCGGCCTGCAGGCGGTGCGAAACATCCTGCCGGACAACACCGTGCAGAGCACGACCTTGAAGCCATGGACCATCGGCCTGACGGTGACGCAGGTGCTGTTCAACGGCTACAAGACGGCCAACAACGTGCGCGTCGCCGAGTTCCAGGTGAAATCCGGGCGCGAAGCCTTGCGCAACACCGAGCAGGGCGTGTTTCTCGACGCGGTGACGGCCTACATGAACGTGATGGCCAACTACGCGCTCGCCGAGGCGCAGCGTACCAACGTCCAGGTGTTGCGGGAAATCCAGGCGACGACCAAACGTCGCCTCGACGCCGGCGATGTCACGCCGACCGATACCGCGCAGGCGGAGTCCCGCGTCAGCCGGGGACTCGCCGATCTCAACGCCGCAGAGGTCGCGCTTGCGATCAGCAAGGAGATCTACACGCAGGTCATCGGCGAGGCGCCGAGGCAACTGATGGCGACCAGCCCGGTCGACAGGCTGATCCCGCCGACGCAGGTCGCCTCGATCAAAGCGGGCAGCCACGAGCACCCGGCGGTGCTGGGCGCGGGCTATGATGTCGATGTCGCCCAGACCTCGATCAAGCTCGCCGAAAGCTCGCTATTGCCGCAAGTGTCGGTGCAGGGCAGCGTCAGCCGGCAGGTGGAGAACGACCCGACACTCTCCGTGCGAAGGGAGGACCAGGCCTCGGTGGTGGGCCAGATCAACGTGCCGATCTACGACGGCGGCATGGCGGCCTCGCAGACGCGCCAGGCCAAGGAAGTCACCTCGCAGAGCCGGCTCGTGCTCGAGCAGGTCCGGAACCAGACGCGCACCGCCGTGGTCAGCGCCTGGGTGTCCAACGAAGGCACCAAGATCGCGCTCCGTGCCGCCGAATCCGAGGTGAAGTCGGCCGACATCGCGCTGCAGGGGGTGCGCCGCGAAGCCCAGGGCGGGCAGCGCACCACCATCGACGTCCTCAATGCGCAGCAGGACCTCACCAATGCCCGCACGCGGCAGATCACGGCGCAGCGCGACCGGGTCATCGCGTCCTATACGCTATTGAGCGCCGTCGGACGGCTCGACATCCATACGCTCAACCTCAATACGCCGGATTATTCGCCCGATGTGCACTACCATCAGGTGCGCGACGCCTGGCACGGGCTGCGTACGCCCTCCGGTCAATAGGCAAAACGTCGCGATCACCCTACTTTTGGTTGTGACTGTCATGCCGGGCGCCGCCTTCCCGACTCGCCACGGAAGTCATTAACTGGGCAGTAACTTACACTGCCCTTACGAAACGACTATGTTGGGGGTGTGGAATCGGTCCAGGCGTCGCGAAATCGGGGCCCGAGGGGCTCCGGCGGCCGGCCTGGGGAGATCGTCATGACTGGCCACATCATCGTCACGGACGAAGGTGCCACCCGCACCATTGTCATGCGCCGGCCGGAGAAGAAGAACGCCCTGACGCCCGAGATGTTTCTCGCGATGAGCGAGGCGATCAATTCGGCGCAATCGAATCCGGACATTCGTTGTCTCATCCTGACGGGCCGGTCGGGCGTATTCACCGCCGGCGACGATGTCGAGGATTTCGTCGCGGAGGCGGCCACCAAGCGCGAGGAGTCAAAACCGCGTAACGCTCTCGCCTTCGTGCGCTCGCTCATCACCAACAAGAAGCCGATCATCGCCGCCGTCGACGGCGTTGCCGTCGGCATGGGCGTGACCATGGTGCTTCACTGCGATTACGTGATCGCGAGCAACACCGCATCGTTCATGTCGCCTTTCATCCAGTACGGCCTTGTACCGGAAGGCGCCTCGAGCCTGCTGTTGCCGCGGATGGCCGGCCATCAGCGCGCCTTCTCGTTATTGGTGATGGGCCGGCCGATGAGCGCGGCAGAGGCCCGGGATGCCGGTGTCGTCAATGAGGTCGTGGCGGCGGGCCATGCCATGATCGAGGCCCAGAAGGTAGCGCGCGAGATCGGCGAGCTGCCACCGGAAGCGGTGGCGATTTCCCGGAAGCTCTTGAAGCTGCCGACCGAGGATCTCTTGCGCAGGATGGAAGAGGAAGAGCACCTCTTCAGCGAACGGATTCACGCGCCGACGGTGCTTGCGGCCGTCAAGGGCTTCATGCAGCGCAGGAAGAAGTGACCGCACAGGCCGGCGGGACAGCGCGTCCGATTTCTCGTCATTTTATCGGAGGAAATCCTGGTCAGAGCCTGTGCCTTGGCTGCCCGGACCGACCAGGAAATTGAATCCGCTGCAGAGGCTATCGGCGGCGTTTTGCGAAAGTTGCCGTCTTGGATCGTGAACGGGACGCGCCCGCGGTTCGCGCCTGTGGTGCGCCACCGAGGCGGCTTCAGCGCGGCAGTGCGCATGGAATGATCTGGCGGCCATGCCGTCGATAAATACGGAAATCGGCATCGGTCGTCAGCAACATGGGATCGTTTAGCGTCTCGGTCATGCGGACAAGGCAGGCGTCCGCAAAACTCATCGGTACGCCTGAATATTTCTCCAACAGCCTGAGCACCGCATCCGGGTCATCCGAGAACCGGTAGCTGGAGACGAGAGCGCCTCGGCGAAGCAAGGAGGCAAGGCTGCGAGTTCCGTGCCCTCCGAGCAAATGAGATGTCTCGGACAGCACCGCCTCGCAGGTCAGCCAGGGAGGCGGAAAGCGCGGCGCTTGCGCGGTCGCCCAGTCATGGTTTCCGTCGCGGCGACTGATGAGCGCCACGAGAAAGCCCGCGTCAACGAGTGCGTTTGTCGCCATAGCCGGTCGACTTCAGATATCTCTTTTTCCGCCCACTCAGATCGCGCGGTAGCCGATCGACCGAACCGATTACATCGGCAATAGCCTCGAGCATGGCCGGCCGGCGCCCGCGTGATTTCTCTGTCCCCGTCAGACGCTCGCGCACGACGTCGGATTTCGACAGCTTGCGTCGCCGCGACTCGGCTTCAATTTCGGCGACCACGGTTTCGGGCAATCGAACTGTCAATGTCTTCATAGCAAAGATTGTATTACATGACCGACATACATGCAATACATGCTCACGGGTCTTGCGCACGCTGCAGGACCCCTGCGCGAACGGCGGCCGGGTGGTTCAGCCAGCTCGCGCACGCCCCGGCGCGGTCAGGATGATGCCGTCACGGATCATGTCGCGGCAGACTTCCTTCAGCGCGGCCACCACTTCGCGCGTCGCCCGGCTCACGGGACGGCCGCGCGGCAGCGCCATGACGCGGTCGGCGCGTATCCAGGGCACCAGTGCGGCCGACAGCATTCCGGCCGCGACCTCCTGATGGATGCCGGAGAACGGCAGCAGCGCATAGCCGAGCCCGGAGCCTGCGATCCGCTTCATCGGCGTTGAGCCGTCGACGCGGAGCGAGGAGGGCACTTCCGGCGGAAACGGACTACGGCTGAGCGGCAGCACCGCCGCCCGCAGCGCGTTGAACTCCCTGCGCGAGATGCGGCCGTTCCGCAGCAGGGGATCGCGCGGTGCGCCGATCAGGAACACCTGCTCGACCACCAGCGTTTCGTAATCGAGATGATCGTTCGGTTGCGGCGTGGTGACGATGGCGACGTCGAGCTCGGCGCGGAGCAGGCGGTCGCTCATCGCTTCGGTCAGGCCTTCGCTCAATTCCAGCCGCATGCGCGGGAAGCGATCGACGACGATCTTGGCAAGCGGCGCATAGAGAATGTCGGCGAGACTTGACGGTGCGCCCATCCGCACCGTGCCGCTTGGTTCCCGGTTCTCGGTGCGCACCTCGGCCTTGACGTCGTCGACGGCGCCGAGCAGCCAGCGTCCGCGCGCGAGCAGCACCTTGCCCGACTCCGTCACCGTGACGCCGCGCGTGCCGCGTTCGAGCAAGGCACCGCCGAGTTCGTGCTCGAGCTGCTTGATGTGGCGGCTCAGCGCCGACTGGGCGACGTTGAGCGCGCTTGCTGCAGCGCCGAAGCCGCCGCGTTCGGCGACCGCAACAAAATAGCGAAGCTGCCGTAAATCCATGGGCTTGCCTCCACCATCTCGAAAAGAGATCGAGACCATATCAAACATATTCTTGCGAGATACCCAAAAGAGCGCAGTGTTTGACACAAATCAATGACGGGAGGGAGGGAATGCGCATGGGCGTCGACGCGGATGCAACGCGCCGGACATCGGTGTTCATTGTCGGCGGCGGTCCGGTCGGGCTTGCCATGGGCCTGCTGCTCGATCGCTTCGGCATCGATGCCGTCATCGTCGAGAAGGCGCCCACGACGACGGATCATCCCAAATCGCGCGGCTGCTGGGTTCGCACCATGGAGATATTCCGGCAATGGGGGATCGAGCAGGCGATCCGCGACCGGGGACTGCAGGAACAGTCCGACATGTTCATCCAGGTCGAGAGCATCGCCGGCCCCGAGCTCAGTCGCACTCGCCCCGAGCCCAATCTTGGACAGACGCCGTCATGGAAGTCGCTGGTGGCCCAGGATGCGGTCGAGGAGGAGATATATAAGGTCATCGAGCACTCCAACCTGGTGCAGGTTCATTTCTCGACCGAGTTCATAGGCTTCGAGGAGGTCGAGGACGGCGTGATCTGCGAGGTCCGGTCGGTCGAATCCGGCCGCACCGAGCACTGGCACGCCAAATATCTGCTCGCCTGCGACGGCGCCGGCAGCCAGACGCGGCGCAATGCCGGCATCGAGATGGAAGGGCCTTCGACGCTGTCGGTTCAGCTCAACGAATACTGGCGCGGCGATCTCTCGCGCTTTCCCTTGGCGCGCGAAGCATCCGGCTACCATATCTATTCCAAGAAGCCCGGCGTGCCGAACCGCGCCGTGATCCTCAATACCAACGGCAAGGATCGCTGGCTTTCCGTCATCCAGATCGGCCAGGAAAAAGACGAGCGGCCGCGGCCCTGGACGGATGCGGAGATGATCGAAATCATCCGCGCCCACACGGGCGTGCCGGATCTCGATGTGACGCTGCTGAACCGCTCGATCTGGCGCATGAGCCGGCAGGTGGCGTCCAACTTCAGGAGCCGGCGCGTGTTCCTGGTCGGCGATGCCGCCCACAGATTCCCGCCGACCGGCGGCTTCGGCCTGAATTCGGGGGTGCAGGACGCGCACAATCTCGCCTGGAAGCTGGTCTACGTCCTGCGCGGCATGGCGTCTGAAAAATTACTCGACAGTTACGATGTCGAGCGGCGTCCGGTCGCGCAATCCAATGCCGATTTCAGTTTCGGCAACATGATCCGTTTCCGGCGACTCGATGACGCGTTCCGCTCGGGCAACGAGGACCGCATCCGCTTCTGGGTCAACGATCTCGACAATCACCTGCACAGCATCGGCCAGGCGCTCGGCTTCACCTACGAGAAGGGCGCCGTGATCCCCGATGGCACGCCTCGCGGCGGGCATCTCACCCGCGTCTATACGCCAACCGACAGGCCGGGCGGACGCTTCCCGCATATGTGGCTCGACATGGCGCGCAAGCACTCCACCCTCGACTGGTTCGACAAGGACTTCACGGTTGTCGCCGGTCCGCAGGGCGACGTCTGGCTCGAGGCCGGCCGCGACGTCGCCGCCAAGACCGGCATGCCCATCAACGTCCGGATGCTGCCGAACGCGCATCCCGCCGACGGCATCCACATGGGCCCGCGCGGCGCGGTGCTGGTGCGCCCCGACGGCCATGTCGCCTGGCGCATGCCCTACGTTCCCTCCGATCCCGCGCGCGAGCTCGCCGGCGCGTTGCAGACGGTGCTGCACTGATGACAGAACGCGTGGAAGCCAACGGCACGTCGATCAGTTTCAAGCGCAGCGGGAAGGGGCCGCCGCTGCTGCTCCTGCACGGCGCGGAAGCCGATCATTCCATGTTCGACGCCTTCGGCCCGATGCTGTCGGATGATTTCACGGTCATCGCCTATGACCAGCGCGATTCCGGCGGCACGAAGAACCCGGCGACGCCCTACGGTTTTGAAGAGCTGGCCGGCGATGCCGCCGGCCTTGTCGCTGCGCTCGGCTACCAGCGCGCCCATGTGTTCGGCACCTCGTTCGGCGGCGTGATTGCGCAGGTTCTTGCCGTGCGTCATCCGGAGCGCATCGACCGCCTCGTGCTGTCGAGCACCTTCCGCCCCGGCGCGCCGCTGCCGTCGATCAACCCGGAGTTTCCGCGATTTGCGGAGCTGCGCAGCCGGCTGCCGGATTCCATCGGCGAGTTCGCCAAATTCTTCTTCACGCCCGATTACCTCGCCGGTCATCCCGAAGCGTTGTCGGTCTTTGCCGGCAACAAGCGAACCGACGAACAGAAGGCACGACGCGGCGCCGTCATCCCGCGGCCGATCTCGGTCGATATCGGCAGCATCACTGCACCGACGCTGGTGCTGGTCGGCGCCGAGGACAGCCTCATTCCGCCCGCGCACACCTTGTCGCTGGCGCGCGAGATCAGGGGCGCAAAGACCGTGACCATTCCCCGTGTTGGCCATGTCGGCACGCGGCAAGACCCCGCGGCGGTGGCCGCGGCCGTAAGTGCCTTTCTGCAAGAGGACAAATCACAACGAAAAATCACGGAGGAGGACGACCATGGCCGATCGAGGGGAGGATCTCGTCACGCTGTATGACGGCGCGCCGCTGAATGCGCGCTATTGGACGACGATGGCGCTGGCAGTCACGAGCAGCGTCTTCGACTATTTCGATTACTTCGTCGTCGGTTTTCTGGTCGCGGTGCTGGCGCCGCAATGGCAACTGACTTTCGGCCAGACCTCCATCATGCTGCTCAGCGCCGGCGTGGGCGCGATCATCGGCTCGCTCGCGTGGGGCGCGCTCGCCGACCGCTTCGGACGCAAGCGATTGCTGGTCGCCGGCATAATTCTCTGTGCGCTCGGCGCGGGCTCGGTCTCCCTGATCGCCGACGGCGCCTGGATCATGTTCGCCGCCCTGCGCTTTGTCGTCGGCTTCGGCGTCGGTGCCGCGGCATCCGCCGCCGTGCCGCTGATCGTCGAATATACCCCGACCCGCCACCGCACCATCATCACCAGCGCGACCGTGATTCCGGTTTCGCTCGGCGTGCTGACGGCCTCGCTTACGGCCGCGACCATGCTGCAAAGCATCGGCTGGCGGGGACTTGCGGCGCTCGGCTTCATCCCGCTGATCCCCGCGGTGCTGATCGCATTGATCGCGCCGGAGTCGGTGCGCTGGCTGGTGTCGCGCGGACGAAATGCCGAGGCGCGTCGCATCGTCGCGCGGGCGCTGAAGACATCGGCGGAAAAGCTGCCGCAAGCTTCCGGCGTCGCCGCCAATGATGGCCAGGATACAAGCTTCGCCGACTTGCTCAAGCAGCCAAAACTGTTCTGGCTCACGATCATCGTCTGGTTCGGCGCCAGCACGGCGAATTACGGCGTGTTCCTGTGGGGGCCGACCATCGTCGCGCTATTGATGGGGGTGCCGCCGCAACAAGCCGCACATCTCTTCATCGTCGTGAGCCTCACCGGCATGATCGGCCGCACCGCGTTCTCCTTCCTGCCGCAATGGATCGGACGGCGGCGCTGCGGCGCGATCATGGGCTATGGTATCGCGGTGTCGCTGGGCGCAGCCGCCTTGTTCTTCGACCGTACGCTGTTCGGCTATCCGGCCTTTGTCGTGCTGCTGATCCCGGCCGCCTTGTTCTTCGACGGCGGCTTCTCCAACATCGCGCCTTACTCCGCCGAGATATTCCCGGTGAAGCTCGCCGCTCGCGGCGTGGGCCTCGCGCAGGCCGCCAACGGCATCGGCAAAATCGCAGGTCCCCTGTGCCTCGCGCTGATCGCGGGCGCAACCAACCTGATCACGCCGAAGGCAACGGTCGACGCGGTAACGCCGGCCTTCCTGTTCCTCGCGGCCTGTGGCCTCGCGGTTGGTCTTTCATTCACGCTGCTCGGCGTCGAAACCCACGGCAAGCCGCTGGCGCTCGCGAAGGACGCGACGCCCGCGCCTGAGCCTGCCGCGCTCGCGATGCGAGAGCAGACGGGCTAAGGCATGATTCGGAAAAGCGTGAAGCGGTTTTCCCTCGCGACAAACGCGGAACGCGTTTGCGCGGAGATCATGCCCAAACAAGGAGCTAAAGCGCGATAACGCTTCATCCTGAACTCATCGCGCTTTGGCGTATCACGGCGCGCACGTAAAGCTCGACGCCGCATGGGCCGGGCCGGATTTGTAGTGCGGCCAGGCCGGCCATTGGCACAGCGGCAGCGCGCGCACGGTCGCGAATGCGGGCGGCTCGACCTTCTGTTCGAGGACGTGGAGATCGCCCGGCGCCTTGCCGTTCTCGACCCAGTCGACCAGCACGCTCAGCATGTCGACATTGGCGGGTGCGCCGGAGCCGACATGGTCGACGCCGGGCGCGGTATAGAGCCGGGCGAACTCCGCCGTTTCCGCCTTGCCGAGCTTGCGCTGGACGCTCTCGAAATAGCGGATGCCGGCATAGGGGCTCTGCGCGTAGTCGGACATGTGCTCGAGCATGATCAGCCTGCCGCCACGCGCGCGAAACCGGCTCAAATCCGGATCGGTCGAATCCATCAGCGCCGAGACGGCAAGGACTCGCTCCTTGTAATCCTCAGGCCTGTATTTGGTGACGTCGAGTTTCGGATCGCGCGCGAACACATATTGGATGCCGCCGGCGCCATAGACCCAGGCGATGCCGTTGCTCGGCAGCGGCGGCTGGGCGGGAGCGGCCTTGCCAAGCCACCAGGACGACCAGCCGCCGGTCGGTCCGAAGGACGGCGTGTCCTCGCCTGACACGCCCCAGCCCGGATAATCGTCGAGGCCGTTGGCCATCGCGAAGCTGAACCTGTAGGGCGAATGCAGCGTGTTGATCGCGTTGATCTGTGCATCGGTCAGGCACTGGTCGCCGCTCTGGCCCTCGGCGCAGCGCAGCGTCTCCGGCTTGAATGCGGCCTTGCATCCGACGGCATCCTCGACCACGAGGTCCTCGGCGCCATCGGCCTTGTCGCAGGCCTTCAGCACGGCTTCGGCTACGAGCTTGACCTGCGGGGGGCGGATCCAGCCGTCACCCATGGTCGCGATCCCCGAGCGCGTTCCGGCATGTTGCAGGCCAACCCAGTTGATGACGGGAACGCGCGCGAAGATGCCGTCGAAATCGTCGGGGTAGCGCTGCGCCATGGTCAGCCCCTCGCGGCCGCCTTCCGACGATCCCATGAAATACATTCTCTCCGGCGGCTTGCCGTAGGCGCGCACCATCAGCGCGCGGGCCGCGTCGCGCACCTTCTTGTAGGATTTGTGCGCAAAGTTCTCGAACGCCTCGTCGTTGAGCGCAAACAGTTGCGGCGGCTCACCGGTCTTCATCTCGTGGCCGGAGTCCGTACCATAGGTGACGAAGCCGCGCGCCAGCGGCGAGGGCTTGTCATAGGGGTAGGCGGGCGGCAGCGCGAGTCCGGTGATCAGCGTGCCGTTGAAGCCGCCACCGCCATATTGCAGCGAGCGACCGTTCCAGTCGGCCGGCAGGTTCACCTCGAATTTGATCGGAGGTGCCTTGGAATCGGCGGGCGCGATATGACCGAGCACCTTGCAGAAGGCGGGACCGGCCGGGGCGATCCGGCCCGAAGGCGTCGGCGCGCGTTCGGAGACGAGAAGCGATGAGGGCGACTGCAGCGCCGCGGAATCGATTTGCACGGCGTCGCCAGCCGGGCCAGCAAGACCGCTGCAGGTCGAAGCGGCATCGCCGACCATGTTGGCCGCTGCCGCAGGCGAGATCGCCGCAATAGCCGAGAGCAGGATTGCAGCCCCGATGCGCCCATCGATCATGGTTCGACCCTTCTTGTTTGACCGTCGCCCGGCGGGCATTCAAATGCCCGCGCCGACGCGCGTCAATCGTGGGCGAGCGGCTTAAGGCGCAAGTTCCAGGGGATCAGAGGCAGTGTCCCCGTCCGCGCTCGGGGCAGAGCTTCAGGGCATTGGAGATCGAGAACAGCAGCCGCGCGGTGCGCATCGAATTGTCCGGCGCTCGGTAGCTCAGCGGAAACGCCACGCCGATATCGGCCTGGAAATCATCCCAGAAGAAGAAACGGATGCCGCCGCCGGCCGACGTCAGGGCCAGACCGTCGCCGAGGCGAAAGCCGTCGTTCCAGACCGCGCCGGCGTCGACAAAGCCGTAGATCTGATAACCGGAGAGATAGCGATAGCCCGGCCGCTGATCGAACCGCAGTTCAAAAGATCCGGCTAACCCGTTGTCGCCGCTGAGCTCGGCGGCGCCATAGCCGCGCCCGAAAGCGGCGCCGCCGAGGTAGAATTGCTGCGAAGTGTAAAGCGGACCCGAGGCGGTCTGGCTCGCCATCGACACCTTCGTCGAAAATGCCTCGTTCAGCGCCTGGTAACGCGTGTAGTAGAAATTCAGCACGGAGAAATTCGGCGACGCGCCGTCGCGCGAGGCGAAATCGTCGCCGAACTGCGAGGCGCCAAAAATGTCGAGGCCCTGACGGTAAGTCATCGTGGCAAAGTTGGTGCCGCCGAAGCCGTCCTGCAGGCGGTAGTCGGAGGTCAGGCTGACGGTGCGGATGTGGTCCTTGTAGATCGGACCGAACACGTCGCTCTCGGAGACCTCGCTGAATCCCGCCGCTGCCGTGAGCGTGAGCGTCTGGCGCAGCGATTGTACGGCGACATAGCTGCCGTGGACTTCGAAGGATTCGGTCGTGGTGGCGTCGTTGAACAGTCGCCTGAAGTCGCCGGGTCTCACCTCGCTGTAGAGCGCGGACGCGCCGAGCCGCATGCCGTCGGTGCCGACCGGCGCGTCATAGGACAGCCGGCCGAAGCCAAGCTGGCGCGGATCGTTGGCGATGGTCGAGAGATTGAGCGCCAGCATGTCGCCCGGCATCAGATAGGAGTTGAACGCGCCGGCGGCATAGGTCTGCCACGGGCCGACGGCTGACGAGCCGAGATTGTCCGCCCCGAACGCCGTGTAGACGTGCCAGGTCTTGAGATCGACAACGAGGCGGAAGCGGCCGCTCGAATCGCCGATCTCCTCGAGCGCGGAATCGGTGATGCGCACGCCGGGCCTGCCGTTGATCAGCAGCAATTGCCGCTCGAGCGTCGCCAGCCGCGACGGATGTTCCGAGAGCACGGGATCGAGCATCGGCCGGATGCCGAATTGGTCGGCGCCATCGCCCTTCAGCGTGACTTCCGCGATGCTGCCTTCGATCACCTGGATGCGGACGCGGCCGTCCTCGATGCCCTGCGGCGGAACGATCGCGCGGCTCAAGTGAAAGCCGGCCGCGCGATAGAGGTCGCCGATCGCTTGCGCAATCGCTGCGAGATCGGCCTGCGAGACCTTCTTGCCGAGATAGGGACGCCAGGTGGCGGCCAGATCCTCGTGCGGCATCGCCGAGGCGCCGACGAGGGAAATCGCGCGAAGCACGAACTGGGGCTTGCTGTCGGCGCTCAACTCCGGCCGCGCCAAGGAAGGCACCCGCAAGGAGGGCTTGGTCGACCGCCTCTGGCCGGCGTCCAGATCGTCGAAATGTTTTTCGGTCTGCCGGGGATCGAAGCCGGGATTCGCCTGCTGGGCGCGCGCCGGTGCTGCAGACGCGAAGGTCACGGCGGCAATCGCGGCAAAAAGGGTAGCCCAGTGTAGGAAGCCGGACGCGTGCGCGATCGTTTCCCCGTATTTCCACCGAGGGAACTCCGTGAACGCGAGACCGAACGTTAGGCGCATGATTTTTCTTAGGTTTTTATGGTTAATGAACGTTTAACGCGCATCGGCGGAAGCACTGGCGTGGCACTAAGGGGATGTTGAAACATTTCGCGTAATCCTCGGGGTTGGACGGCGGGCCGACTTGAGGATTCCGATGCTTTCAAGAACGGGAATGCGCCACGTCGTGGCGATGGCGTTTGTTCTCGCGGCGGGCTCGAGCGCGCTGGCCGCGGACGATGGCGTCTGGTCGGTCAGCAAATCCTCGGGCGAGGTGTGGGTCACCACGACCGGCGCTGCGCAGGTTTCGCTGAAGCAGGAAGACGGGCTGAAGGCCGGCGACACCATCCGGACCGGGCGCAATGGACGCGTGCTGCTGGTGCGCGGCGAAGAATCCATTCTGATTTCTCCGAACTCGGTGATCGGCGTGCCGGCCGAGAAGAAGGACGGCATGTCGACCACGATCCTGCAGCAGGCGGGTTCGATCCTGCTCGAGGTCGAGAAGAAGAACGTCAAGCATTTCGAGGTCGAGACGCCCTATCTCGCCGCCGTCGTGAAGGGAACGCAGTTCAGCGTCACGGTCGATGGCGCGAGCACGCGTGTCGATGTGCGGCGCGGACAGGTCGAAGTCTCCGACTTCAAATCGGGTCAGATTGCCCTTGTCTTGCCGGGCCAGGCCGCGACGAGTTTCGAGCACGGTACGCCCGGCCTCTCGCTGAGCGGATCAGGCCAGTTCGTTCCGATCGAGCAGGGCCGGCCGCGCCCGTCCTCGATCGAGCGAATCCAGGTGCCGAAGGGCGGCCTTCCGGCGCCGCGCAATGCCGGCGATGGCAAGGTCATCCATGCGCTCACCCACACCGGCACGAATTTCGCGAAACTGGTTACAGCGCCAGGCCAGTCGTCAACGGCAAGCGAGGGTGGCGGCGCCAAGCGCAATGTCATTCGCATTTCTAACGCGCTCGGCGAAGTTCATCTGAATGTTCACAAGGCCACCCATGGCCTGGCCCATGGCGCTGCAACGACAAACGGGGTGCGGAGCACCTCGCGCGATCTCGCTGCCACCGACACCATCTGGGGCGGCGACGGCAAGTCCGGCACCAGCACGGCAAGTGCGGCCGGCAACGGCGGAAGCGGCGGCAACGGTGGTACATCGGGCGCGATCGGTGCGGCGAGCGGCGGTGTCGGGGGCTCCGTTGCAGCCGTGACGTCCGGCGTCGGGGGAACCGTTGCCGGACTCACCGGTACCGTGGGCGACGTCGTTGCCGGAACCGACGGCGTCGTGAATGCCGCAGTGGGTAATGGAAGAGGATTGGGCAGGGCGCTGGGTCTCGGCAACGGCAACGGCGGGATCGGCAATCTCAACGGTAACGGCAACCTGAAACACTGACCGCCGGCGCCGGTCCGGAATCGAAGGGGAGCGTGCATCGACGGGAAGCGAGGCACGCATGGGGGATGAGTTGAAGCACTATCGGCCGCATATTCTGGTGATCATCGCCTTGGCGGTGGTCCTGTTGTCGGGCTGGCACGATGCGTTCCGCAATGTGCTCGGCGATCTCCGCTTCAACTGGCTCAAGCGCCAGGCGAGCGGCGATATCGTCATCGTCGCCATCGACGCGCCCTCACTCGAAAGGATCGGAGTCTGGCCCTGGCCGCGCCGCCTCCACGCCGGACTGCTGCGTCAACTGGAAAAGGCAGGCGCCCGCGACATCGTCTTCGATGTCGATTTCAGCGCGCCGTCGGATTCCACGTCCGACCGGGACTTCGCCGACGCGTTGCAAGGCGCCGGCGGATCCGTCGTGCTGCCATGGTTCAAGCAACCGGGAGCCGACGCCGCCAATCCGGCTGCAATCCACGTCAACCGGCCGCTGAAGTCGTTTGCGGAACAGTCCTGGGCGGCCGTGGTGAATGTCACGGTCGAGCCCGATGGCCGCGTCCGCCGCTATCCCTTCGGCGAGAAGCTCGGCGGCGAGCTCTTGCCGTCGATGGGAGCCGTGCTGGCGGGACAGTACAGCAGCAAGGACGCGCCCTTCCTGATCGATTTCGGCATCCGCGTCGGCTCGATCCCGAAGGTGTCCTATGCGGACGTGCTGCTCGGCAATCCGGCGACGCTTGCGCGCCTGAAGGACAAGAAGGTCGTGGTCGGCGGCACTGCGCTCGAGCTTGGCGATCGCTTCAGCATTCCGAACGGCGCGATCGTTTCCGGTCCCATGCTGCAGGCGCTGGCGGCCGAATCGATCCTGCAGCATCGCACGCTGCACTGGACCTCGGACTGGGTCACGCTCGGCGGGGTCATCGCCCTGTCGCTCGTCATGATGCTCGCGTGGCGGCGGCTCGCTGCGGGCCGGCGCGTCGTCTTGCTTCTCGCCATGGCTTCCGCCGTCGAGATGATCGCCGTCGTGTTGCAGGCGAAATGGCCTTTCGTTCTTGACACCTCGCCGCTGCACACCGCGATCGTGGTCTATTTGGCAGCGATCGCGCTCGACGAGATCGATTTTCGCGATCTCCTCGGCCGGATCGCCGAAAATCGCTTCCAGCGCATCGCGATGTCGCTCGGCGATGGGCTGGTCTGTACTGATCGCGACCATCTCATCACGGTCTGGAATCCCGGAGCCACGGCGATCTTCGGCTTTGAAGCCGGCGAGATGATCGGCCAGCCCTTCGACGTCCTTTGCGCCGGCGGCGCCAGAGGTACGCCGTTCTCGATCCGCGACGCGGCGAAGCCTGCATGGCTCTCACCCGGCGGTTCGGTGATGGAGTTCGAGGGACGGCGCAAGAATGGCGAGGTGTTTCCCGCCGAGGCATGCTTCTCCGGCTGGCAAGGCACGGATGGCTTCCAGTACGGCGCGATCCTGCGTGACATCTCGGTGCGCAAGCGCGAAGCCGCGCGTATCCGCTATCTGGCGGAATATGATTCACTCACCGGGATCGCCAATCGCGACACGCTGCATGTGGGCTTGTCCGCCATGGTCTCTTCGGCGGAGAAATCTGCAGGCGAGGTGGCGCTGCTGGTGCTGGGCCTGGACGGCTTCCAGCACATCAACGACATGTTGGGCCACGCCTGCGGCGATCGCGTGCTGCAGGCCGTGTCGGAACGATTGACTGAAGAGGCCGGGAAGGAAGGCCTGGTGGCGCGCCTCAGTGGCGACGAGTTCGCCATTGCCATTTCCGGCGCCTCGCTTCCGGCGACGGCCGCGCAATTTGCCGAGCGCATCGCGCGGGCCTTCGATCGGCCGCTTGCGGCGGGAGCTCGCGAGCATCGCGTCAAGGTTAGCATCGGCGTTGCGGTCTACCCGGAAGCCGGCAGCACCGCGGACGAGCTCCTCAGCAATGGCCATCTGGCTTTTTCCCGCGCCAAGGCGACGCGCCGTGGCGGTCATGTGATGTTCGAAAGCGCGATCCGGCACGAGCTCGAGGGGCGGCTGACGCTGGAGGCCGAGATCGCGCTGGCCGTCGAGCGCCAGGAATTCGAGTTGTTCTATCAGCCGCAGGTCCATCTGGTGGACGGCAGCCTGATCGGCGCCGAAGCCTTGATCCGCTGGCGGCATCCCGAACGCGGCCTGGTTTCGCCGGGCTTGTTCATGCCGGTCGTCAATTCCTCCTCCATCTCGGAGCGGATCGCCGGATGGGTCATGGAGACGGCGTGCAAGCAGGCGCGCCGATGGGAGCTTGCCGGGCGTGGTGTGCGCGTCGGGATCAATCTCTCGCCGTCGCAACTGCAATCGGGCGATCTTGCCCAATCGGTCTCCGACATTCTCGCAGCGACTGGACTCACGCCATCGCTGCTCGAACTGGAGGTGACCGAGGACATCATTCTCCATGACGAGGAGAGGGTGCTCGATACTTTCCGGCGGATCCAGAAGCTTGGCGTTCGCATCGTGTTCGACGATTTCGGCACCGGCTATGCCAGCCTCAGCTACCTGAAGAAGTTCCCGCTCGACGGGCTGAAGATCGACCGGTCGTTCGTGATGGACCTAATATCCGATTCCGACGATGCCGCGATCGTCAACTCGACCGTCGGCTTGAGCAGGCAGCTCGGCCTGTCCGTGATTGCCGAAGGCATCGAAAGCCGCGCCATCGCCGACTTCCTGCTCAGCATGGGATGCGAGGAAGGGCAGGGCTATTTCTTCGGCAAGCCGATGCCGGCGGGCGAGTTCGAGGCGCGATTCCTTGCCGCGCGTGAGACGGCGGTCGCGCGGTGACGACCCGCTCCAATGTCCTCGTTACCCCGGCACGCGCCAGTCGAGTCCCGGGAAACGGGCGAAGTCGCGATCCAGCGTGATCCATTGAGACCCCGACTCGATGGCGAGCGCCGCCAGCCACGCGTCGGTCACGCGTGGTCCGCGCACGTCGGCCTGGAGACAAAGGTCGCGAAAGATGACCCAGTGCCGCTCGCCTGGCTCGACGGGTTGACAATGGGGCTGTGCGAGAAGGTTTTCGCAAAAGGCGAATGCGTCGCCAATCAGGCTCGGCGCCTTGAAGATACGGCCGTTGGTGGTGATCCGAACGACCGCGCTCAAGACCATCGTCGACAAGCCGAACTGGGCATCGCCCGATACGATTTCGACAAGCCACGGGCGGCAGACCGCATGCTGCGGCAGATCGGCGCGAAACGCACCGATCAGGACATTGACATCAGGCAGGATCATTGGAACGCGTCAGGCGCCGCATATAGTCGATGTCGTCAGTCTCCTGAAGCGAGCGCGCATCTGCCATGTCGACACCCGGCAGCAATCCGCCGGCGGCCTTGCTCACCGGCGGCAGGATACGCTTCGCCTGGGCGGACTTGCGGCCATCGGCGAGCGCCAGCCGCAGGCCATCGGCGATGAGGGATGTGAGGGTACGGCCTTCAGCGGCCGCCCTGCGTTTGGCGCGGGCAAGCAATTCCTGCGGCAATCGGACGGTCGTTCGCTCCTCCATATGTCAGAACATATGGAGGATATGACAATATGTCAAGATGATGCATTGGCTCGGTACTGAGCGACCGTCCGATGCGCAGAATAAAATAGTAAAATAATATGACTAGTCGGCTCGCGGCTTCCGTGGAATAGTGAATCGGCCGCCCGAAAAGGGGCGGCGGGTGCCACCACACCGCTGGGCGGCGGCAAGTCAAAGCACAGGCCGACTGACAAACGGGGGAGAACGCAAGCCTATGATCGTCGATGTCATCCCGCGTCTCCTGTCAGCCACCACACGATGATCCGTAGGTGATTTGTCACGGCGTGCGGCCTGCGAATCCCAAGCACAGGCGCAATTTCCGGTGGCAATTGCCACACGCCCGCCCGGACTTCCGTGCCAATCTCACCCCAACCAAAATCAAATTCTGCAAAGGGAGTGAAGCATGCTCAAGCTAAGGACATTCTGGCTCGCGCTGTCGTTCGCGGGCCTTGCCGCGGTCGCCTCCAGCGGTGCATGGGCGCAGGACAAGGGAACCGTCGGGATTGCGATGCCGACCAAATCCTCCGCGCGCTGGATCGACGACGGCAACAACATGGTCAAGTCGCTCAAGGAAAAGGGCTACGGCGCCGACCTGCAATATGCCGAGGACGACATCCCGAACCAGCTCTCGCAGGTCGAGAACATGGTGACCAAGGGCGTCAAGGCGCTGGTGATCGCGGCGATCGACGGCACCACGCTGTCGGACGTGCTGAAGCAGGCGAAGGCGAAAGGCGTCATCGTCATTGCCTATGACCGCCTGATCCGCGACACGCCTGCCGTCGACTACTACGCGACCTTCGACAATTTCCAGGTCGGCGTGCTGCAGGCGCAGTCGATCGAGCAGAAGCTCGGGCTGAAGGAGGGCAAGGGGCCCTTCAACATCGAGCTGTTCGGCGGCTCGCCCGACGACAACAACGCCTACTTCTTCTACAACGGCTCGATGTCGGTGCTGAAGCCCTACATCGACAGCGGCAAGCTCGTCGTCGTCAGCGGCCAGATGGGCATGGACAAGGTCGCGACCTTGCGCTGGGACGGCGCCACCGCGCAGGCGCGCATGGACAATCTGCTCTCGGCCTATTACGGCAAGAAGCGTGTCGATGCCGTGCTGTCGCCCTATGACGGGCTTTCGATCGGCATCATCTCCTCGCTGAAGGGCGTCGGCTACGGCAGCGCCGACCTGCCGATGCCCGTGGTCAGCGGGCAGGATGCGGAAGTTCCCTCGATCAAGGCGATCCTGCGCGGCGACCAGTATTCGACCATCTTCAAGGATACCCGCGACCTCGCCAAGGTCGCCGCCAACATGGTCGACGCGGCGCTCAACAAGAAAGAGGTCGAGGTCAACGACACCAAGACCTACAACAACGGCGTCAAGGTGGTTCCGTCCTACCTGCTCAAGCCGGTCGTGGTCGACAAGGCCAATTGGGAGAAGGTTCTGGTTGACTCCGGCTACTACAAGCGCGCCCAATTCGACTGAGCGAGCCAGGATTGAGCCGGCGGGCGCTTCGGCGCCTGCCGGACGTGCGGGATACTAGGATCACGGCAATGCTGGAGATGCGCGGCGTCAGCAAGAGCTTTGCAGGCGTGCGTGCGCTTCGCGACGTCAATTTCACGGTCAACGCCGGCGAGATCCACGCGCTGGTCGGCGAGAATGGCGCCGGCAAGTCGACCCTGATGAAGGTGCTGAGCGGCGTCTATCCTGCCGGCAGCTATGAGGGCACCATCGTTTTCGACGACGAGGAGCGGCGCTTCCGCGACATCAACAACTCCGAGGCACTCGGGATCATCATCATCCATCAGGAGCTGGCGCTGATCCCGCTGATGTCGATCGCCGAGAACATCTTCCTCTCTCATCCGCCGTCGCGGCTTGGCGTCATCGACCGCGAAACCGTCTATCGCCGCACAGGGGAGCTGCTGGCCCAGGTGGGCCTGCGGGAATCGCCGGATACGCTCATCACCGATCTCGGCGTCGGCAAGCAGCAACTGGTCGAGATCGCCAAGGCGCTGTCCAAGAAAGTACGGCTCCTGATCCTGGACGAACCCACCGCGAGCCTGAACGAGGCCGACAGCGCGGCGCTGCTCGACCGGCTCGTGACCTTCCGCGAGCAGGGCATCGCCTCGATCCTGATCTCCCACAAGCTGAACGAGGTCGCGAAGGTCGCCGACCGCATCACGGTGCTGCGGGACGGCCGCACGGTGGATACGATCGACTGCCGCACCGAGAAGGTCGAGGAAGACCGCATCATCCGCAGCATGGTCGACCGCGATCTCGCCCATCGCTTTCCAGAGCGGCAGGCCAAGATCGGCGATCCCGTGCTCGTGGTTGAGGACTGGTCCGTGCATCACCCGCTGCACCCCGAGCGGCAGGTGATCAAGAACGTGGATTTCCAGGTGAGGGCCGGGGAGGTCGTCGGCATCGCCGGCCTGATGGGCGCGGGCCGCACCGAGTTCGCCATGAGCCTGTTCGGCCGGGCCTGGGGTTACAACATCGCCGGCCGGACCAAGCTCGACGGACGCGAGGTCCATCTTTCCAGCGTTCCCGCCGCGATCGACGCCGGCCTTGCCTATGTCACGGAGGACCGCAAACAATTCGGGCTGATCCTGGCCGACGACATCAGAAAGAACATCACGCTTGCAAGCCTCGACCAGGTCGCCTCGCACGGCGTCATCGACGATATCGGGGAGCTGAAGGCTGCAAGCGACTACCGCAACCGCATGCGCATCCGCAGCCAGGATGTCTATCAGGAGGCCGGTCAACTTTCGGGCGGCAACCAGCAGAAGGTCGTGCTGTCGAAATGGCTGATGACGGGCCCGAAGGTCCTGATCCTCGACGAGCCGACGCGCGGCATCGATGTCGGCGCGAAATACGAGATATATACGATCATCAACGAGCTGGCGGAGGCCGGCAAGGGCGTCGTGGTGATCTCCTCGGAGATGGCTGAATTGCTCGGTATCTGCGACCGGATCTGTGTCATGAATGACGGGGCCTTTGTCGGCGAGTTTGCCGGGAAAGATGCGACGCAGGAGAAGATCATGCGTGCCATCATGCGAAACGAGCGGATAGCCAGGTCCGTCGGGCAGGCAAGGCGCGTGGGAGAACTGCAATCATGACCGACAAGTCGGTGTCGCTCCCCGAAGAACGCAAGGGCGGCAGCTTCATCAAGAACAATCTGCGCAACTACGGCATGCTGCTGTCGCTGCTGGCGATCATGCTGTTCTTCCAGGTCGTGACCGACGGCACGTTGCTGCAGCCGCTGAACCTCACCAACCTCGTGCTGCAGAACAGCTATATCGTGATCATGGCGCTCGGCATGCTGCTGGTGATCGTCACCGGGCATATCGATCTTTCGGTCGGCTCGGTCGCGGGCTTTATCGGCGCGGTCGCCGCCGTGCTGATGGTGCGCTACCACATCGATTTTCCGCTGGCCGTCGTCGCCTGCCTGATCGTGGGAGCGGCAATCGGCGCGGCGCAAGGCTATTGGGTCGCCTTCTTCGGCATTCCTTCCTTCATCGTGACGCTGGCGGGCATGCTGGTGTTCAAGGGACTTGCGCTCGCGGTGCTGCAGGGCCAGTCGGTCGGGCCGTTCCCGCCGACCTTCCAGAAATTGTCGTCGGGCTTCATCGCCGAGGTTTTCCCCGACATCGGCACGCTGCATCCGACCTCGCTCCTGATCGGCACCACACTCGCGCTGGCGCTGGTGTATACCAGCGCCAAGGGCCGCGCGCGCGAACAGTCGCATGGCATCGAGGTCGAGCCTTACGCGCTGTTCCTTGCCAAGAGCGTCGCGCTGGCGGGCGTGGTGCTCTATTTCACCTATCTGATCGCGTCCTATCGCGGTTTTCCGAACGTGCTCGTGATCATGGCCGCGCTGATCGCGCTGTACGGCTTCGTGACGCGGCGGACGGTGATCGGCCGGCAGATCTATGCCGTCGGCGGCAACGCCAAGGCGGCGAAACTGTCGGGCATCAAGACCGAGCGGCTGACCTTCTTCACCTTCGTCAACATGGGTGTTCTCGCGGCGCTCGCCGGCCTCGTCTTTGCCGCGCGGCTCAACACTGCGACTCCGAAGGCGGGCACCGGCTTCGAGCTCGACGTCATTGCCGCCTGCTTCATCGGCGGAGCGTCGGCCTATGGCGGGGTGGGGCGCGTCGGCGGCGCCGTGGTCGGCGCCATGATCATGGGCGTGATGAACAACGGCATGTCGATCATGGGTGTCGGCATCGACTACCAGCAGGTGATCAAGGGACTGGTGCTGCTCGGCGCCGTCTGCTTCGACGTCTACAACCAGCGGCGATGAGGCGGTTTCACGGAGGCGTGGTGACCTTGGTCGCGATCGCCTTCAGCGCGCCCGACATCGCCGTGACGGTGGCGTTGGCGGACTCGTCGAGGCCATGCCGGCGCGCGAGGTAGGCCGGATCGTTGTAGGAAAGCCAGGTCGTGCCGGACGCGTCCTGCCAGACCAGCGCCTTGAGCGGCAGGTCGATTCCGATGGTCTGAATCGATTGCATCAGCGGCGTGCCGCCCCTGGCATTGCCGAAGATCAGGAGATCGGTCGGCCGCAGCGGCAGGCCGACCGCGGCGGCGCCGGCGGCATGATCGACATGGGCAAACACCGTCATACCCTTGGCGCGGACCTCGGCCTCGTAGCGGTTCATGGTCTCTTCCGGCCCAAAACTGCTCTTGACCGTGATCAGTCCATCTGTGGCCATTGCACACACTCCCGATAGCCATATCGCCGCGATCAGTACGAACGCTGCGGCGCCGATCGCGGCCTTCGCAAGATGGGCCATGTCCGATCGAACTCCGCGGCATTGCTGATTGCCAAGCTCGAGATATCGCTAATTACGACGGAGTGGCTCCGAAATCTCGAAGGGCAGCGCTCAAGATCGCGCGATTTCAAAATCGGCGGCGGCGAGGCGCGACCTCGTCACGCCGCGAGCTTCAGGCCGCGAGTTTCGTCAGACCCTTCCAGTCGAAATTGATGCCATGGCCCGGCCGCGACGTAGCGAGCGCCATGCCGTCTTCCAGCACCAGGGGATGCTCGATATAGCGGTCGAGTCCAAAGCCGTGCGCTTCCAGATAGGATCGGTTCGGACAGGCCGCGAGCAGATGCACGGTGACGTCGTGTGCGCCGTGGCTGGTGATGGGAAGATTGAAGGCTTCGGCAAGGCGCGCGATCTTCATGAAGGAGGTGACGCCGCCGCAATTGGTCACGTCGGGCTCGGGATAGGAGACGGCGCCGCCGGCAATGTATTGCTTGAACTCCCAGAGCGAGCGCAAATTCTCGCCGGCCGCGATCGGCACGCCGCCGGCCGCGAGAATCCGCGCATGGCCCGCCACGTCATCCGGAATGATCGGCTCTTCGAGCCAGGTGAGATCGTGGGGTTGCAGGGCGCGCGCGGCACGAATGGCTTCCTCGACCGTCCATTTCATGTTGGCATCCGCCATCAGCGGAAAGCCTTCGCCCAGATGCTTGCGCATCGCCTGCACGCGCGCGACGTCGGAGGCGAGGTCCGGCCGGCCGACCTTCATCTTGATGGCGCGAAAGCCCTTGCGCAAATTGTCGTCGGTCTGTTGCAGCAGGGCCTCGACCGGCAAATCGAGGTCGATGCCGCCGGCGTAGCAGGGCACGCGGGCATCGAAGCCGCCGAGCAGGCGCCAGATCGGCAATGCCGCGCGGCGCGCCTTCAGGTCCCACAATGCGATGTCGACGGCCGAAAGCGCCAGCACGGCCGGCCCGCCGCGGCCGCCATAATGCAGTCCCCACCAGATCCGGTGCCAGACGGCTTCGGTGTCCGCGGCCTCGCAGCCGTCGATCAGTTCCGGAATTTCGCGGCGAAGGATGTCGGCGACGGCGCCGCCATTGCGGCCGACGGTATAGGTGTAGCCTACGCCCTCGGCGCCGTCGGTGTCGCGGATGCGGACGGTCAGGAGCTCGAACGCCGTGATCTGGCCGTGCGTGCTGTCGGACAGCGTGACGGTGAGCGGGATGCGATAGTGTCCGGTTTCGATATTCCTGATGCGTGTCATCGCGCTTCCATCCAGTTTTCTTTGCACAGTAGGGTGCAGGCGGCGGTGCCGCAATTGGCAAGAACAGGCAGCAGGGATCATGGCGGCGCATGCGCGTTCAGGATTGGCGTGCCTGCCATTGAACTGGTAAAACGCCGGCGACAAATCCGGCTTGAAGAGAAGGTTTTAGCAATGATCGAGATCGTAGGCGTTATCGGGGCGGGCACCATGGGCAACGGCATTGCCCAGGTTTGCGCGGCGGCCGGGTTGCAGGTGGTCATGACCGACATCTCCGAGGCGGCCGTGCAGCGGGGACTTGCGACCGTGGGCTCGAGCCTGGAACGCCTCGTCAAGAAGGAGAAGATGAGCGCGGCCGACCGCGAAGCCGCGCTGGGGCGTATTATCGGGACAACCGACAGGGCGAAACTGTCGACCTGCGACCTCGTGATCGAGGCGGCGACCGAGAACGAAGAGCTGAAGCTGAAGATCCTGAGAGAACTCGGCGCGGTGCTGAATCCGCGTGCGCTGATGGCCACCAACACGTCGTCGATCTCGATCACGAAGCTCGCCACCGCAACCGACCGGCCGGACCGTTTCATCGGCATGCATTTCTTCAATCCGGTGCCGGTGATGGCGCTGCTGGAGCTGATCCGCGGTCTGCAGACCTCGGACGATACGCTCGCCAAGGCCGAGGCCTTCGCCAAGCGCGTCGGGAAAGTGCCGATTACCGCGAGGAACAGCCCGGGCTTCGCCGTCAACCGCATCCTGTGCCCGATGATCAACGAGGCGATCTTCGCGCTGCAGGAGGGAATTGCGAGTGCCGAGGAGATCGACGCCGGCATGAAGCTCGGGTGCAATCATCCGATCGGGCCGCTGGCGCTGGCCGATCTGATCGGTCTCGACACCATGCTGTCGGTGATGGACGTCTTCTATAAAGGCTTCAACGATCCGAAATACCGCGCCGCGCCGTTGCTGAAGGAGATGGTCGACGCCGGATATCTCGGCCGCAAGACCGGACGGGGCTTTTACGAGTACGGCAAACAATAGAACCGGAACGGCGCCGTGGAGATCAGACGCAAGACCTTGTTCGAGAGCGAGACGCTGCAGGTCGGCCTGTTCGAGTCGCGGCCGAGCTCGGACGCCTGCGGCGAGGTCGAGCGGCAGAGCCTCAATGCCATCGTGCTGCCGCTCAGCGGCCTGTTCGCCAAGCACGAGGCGCCGGGCCGGCAGGTCACGGGCACGCCAAGCCATGCAGTCTATTTCGCGCCGGACGCGCCATACCGGATCAGCTTTCCCGGCGCGATCGGCGACCGCGCCATCACCTTGCGGTTTGGCGATGGCCTGGCTCCGGAGCAGATAGACGTACGGGGCGACGAAGGCCTGGCGTCGCAGGGGCTGTTGTCGGCCAAGGCGATGATGTTACGCAATCTCCTGTGGAGGCGGCTGGAGAAGGGTGAGGCCGATGAATTCGAGGCAGAAGCGTTCGGGCTCGACCTTCTTGATGTGTCGTTGGCGTCGGTACGTCCGGGCCAATTGCCGGTTCGCCGCTCAGCGCTGGCCCGGCGGCTGCGAGCGCTGGAGCGCGTCAAGGAGGCGGTGGCTTCCGCACCGTCGGCCAAATGGAACGTGGCAAGGCTTGCCGGTGTCGCAAACCTGTCGCCGTTCCATCTCTGCCACGTGTTCCGCGAGATGACCGGTACCTCCGTCTACGACTACGTGCTGCATGAGCGGCTTTCACGGGCGCTCGATGCCGTGCTCGATGGCGGCGATGATCTGACCGCGATTGCGCTCGACGCAGGTTTCGCCAGCCACAGCCATTTCACCGCACGCTTCAGAAGCTTCTTCGGCTGTACGCCGGCCGCCTTGCGGCGCGTCGCCGGCGCCGCGCACCTCGCCGAATTGCGCAAGATCGTGACAGCGCGGCCGAACTGACCCGCCTAGAACGTCTCCGCCGCAAGGGAGACCAACAGGCCATGGACATCGAGACGTTTCACAGGAGCCGCCGCTTTGCCGAGGTCAAATCCGGCCGCATCGCCTATTTCGAGCGGGGGCAGGGGCCCGTTGCGCTCTTCGTTCATGGCGTACCGCTCAACGGCTATCACTGGCGCCACATCATCGATCGCCTCGAGCACCGGCGGCGTTGTATCGCGATCGACCTGATGGGGCTGGGCTTCACCGAGATCGCGCCGGCTCAGGATGTCTCGTTTACGGCGCAGGCGCAGATGGTCGCGGAGGTGCTGGACGCACTCGGCATCGACACGGTTGATCTCATTGCCAATGACTCCGGTGGGGCGATTGCGCAGATCTTTGCTGCGCATCATGCGAGCAGGCTGACCTCGCTGGTGCTGACCAATTGCGATGTGCACGATGGCTGGCCGCCGCCGCAGGTGCTGCCGCTGATGGAGCATTCGCGAAAAGGGACGATCGCCGCAGTGTTTGGGCCGACCGCCGAGCGTCCCGACCTCGCCCGAGAGCGTTACGCCCGCGGCGAGTCAGCGCCGCTGTTCCGCAGCTACGCCGATCCGTCCATCCTGACGGACGAACTGATCCGGCTTTATCTGCAGCCGCCGTTGTCCTCGTCGGAGCGTATCGACGCGTTCCAGCGCTATTGGCTCGGCTTCGACAACAAGCATACGTTAGCCATCCACGATGCGCTGAAGCAATTGCGGGTGCCGACCCTGATCGTGTGGGGACTGAAGGACATCTTCTTCGACGTCAAATGGGCCTACTGGCTGAAGGACACGATTCCCGGCGCGAGGCGCGTGATCGAAGTCGAGGACGCGCGGCTGTTCTTCCCGGAAGACCGCCCGGATACGCTTGCCCCGCCCATCCTAAAATTCTGGGATGAAATCGGGCGCTGATGGATTTGACTGCCGCGTGATGTCCGCGCAAAGTCGGCGAACCGCCCGCGGCCGTCACGAAGACCATGAAGCCTTTCGCCAATTTGAAGAGATTGGGATTTTTTACGCGCCTGCTCGATGAAGCGCCGGCAGCCGAACGCTACCGTCTGGCGGCCGAGCAGATCATGCACGCGGAGAAGGCCGGTCTTGATTCCGCCTGGATCGCGCAGCACCACTTTCATGAGAAGGAGGGCGGGCTGCCGGCGCCTTTTGCCTTTCTGGGTTTCGTCGCCGCACGGACGTCGCGCATTCGGCTCGGTACCGGCATCGTCACGCTCCCGCTGGAAAATCCGGTGAGGGTGGCGGAGGACGCGGCTGTTCTCGACCTGATGTCGAACGGCCGGTTCGAACTCGGCGTCGGGACCGGCGGAAACCCGACGGCCTTTGCGGCCTTCGGACTCGATAGCGCGCAGCGCAACGACATCTTCGCCCGGAATCTGGAGATCGTCCGCAACGCGCTTGCGGGCCGTCCGCTCTCGGGCGGCGACACGCTCTATCCGTCAAGGCCGCAATTATGCGACCGGATCTGGCAGGCGACCTTTTCGGTGAGCGGCGGGACGAGAGCCGGCAAAGCGGGCGACGGCCTGCTGTTGTCGCGGACGCAGCCGAGGTCGAAGGAGGCGCCGGACGCGACACTTGCCGAGATTCAGCATCCCATTATCGACGCCTATCTCGACGCCTTGCCAAAGGGATGCGAGCCCCGGATCATGGCGTCGCGCAGCGTCTTCGCGGCCGATGATCGCGAGACCGCGATGCGCCTGGCCGGCATCGGATTGCGGCAGGCGCGCGATCAGTTCATCGCGGGCGGCCACTTGCCTCCGGGCGAGGCACTGGCCGACATGATCGTCGCGTTTGACCTTCATGTCGGCACGTCCGACGACGTCATCGCCTCGCTTCGTGCCGACAGCACGCTGGATCGGGTGACCGATCTGGTGTTCCAGGCGCATTCGGTCGACCCGCCGCACCCCTTCATCCTGCGGTCCATCGAACTGGTCGCGGAAAAGGTGGCGCCGGCGCTGGGCTGGACGAAAAAATCGCAGCGACACGATCGCTCTGCCCACACACTTCAGCCTTGGGATGAAGTTGGGCGATGATGCCGGGAACGGCGATTGAAGGCGGATACGCTTTCAACCGCTGACGCACCCGACCCGCCGCTAGCGCCGGTGCGCGGGTCGGAACGAAATCGGGCCGCGATGTCAGGGGCGGCAACCGAATGCGGATCGCCGCCACGGTCCTGATCGCCGGACAGAGCCTGCGTTCTTGCCCGGGATTGGCGAGCCATACCACTGTGTCCACAAGGGCCGGATCGTTCATGCCGGGATAATCGAAGTGCTGAACGCCAGCGACCCTACCTTGCCGCCGATTTCTCGCCCCGTGAAATAAAGCCCACCCCTGAGCTGGTGCGTTTGCACCGGTCGACCCTCGTCTTGCTGCCGCGCAGCAAAGCAGCGATCGTAATTTTATGGGGCGGCTGTGCCGGGACCTGCACAACCGCCACAATTTTGTGGTATAAACTTCGAAATTGCCGAACAATGTGCCAGAAAATAAACAGGGAGGACGACATGCTGCTGCGTTGTGCAAGATTCCTTGGTTCGCTGACGGTGGGGCTGCTTCTGACGGCCGCCAGCGCAGTGGCGGCGGAGCCCCCGAAAGAGATGAAGCTTTATGTCTTCAGCTCGGGCGCGCTGAGCCTCGACAAGTCGATCATCCAGAACGGCGCCAGCGGCAAGATCACGATTCCTGTCGGCTTCTTCCTGATTCGTCATCCCAAGGGAGATGTGCTGTTCGACTGCGGCAACAACGACAAGATCATCACCAATCCGGATTACTGGGGACCGTTCGTGAAGGCGCTGGATCCCGGCCGCTCGCCCGACATCGCCATTGATGTCCAACTGAGCAAGATCAACGTCAAGCCCGCCGATATCAAATATGTCGTGCTCGGGCATTTCCACGTCGATCACGCCGGCAATATCGGCAAGTTCCTCGATTCGACGTTCGTGTATCAGCGCGACGAGATCAGGAACGGCTTCTGGCCGGCGCCGGGCTATGCCACCTTCTTCATTACCGACGACTTTGCCATGCTGCGCAACAGCGTCGGCGGTGGCATGCCGAGCAAGTACAAGACCATCGAGCTCGACGGCGACCTCGACCTGTTCGGCGACAACAGCGTCTACATCCATCGCGCCGTGTCGCACACGCCGGGCAGCCAGATCGTCGTCGTCCGTCTGCCCAAGACCGGAACGGTCGTGCTGACCAGCGATGCCATCTATCTGCAGGAGAACCTCGACAAGAACATCCTGCCAAGCATCGGCAGCGTCTATGATCCCGTCGGGATGCTCGACGCCTATGCCTGGGTCAGGCGGGTCCACGACACCGAGGGCGGCGACATCGTCTACGCGCACGATCCGGACGTTTTCAAAGCCCATAAGCACTCGCCCGAATTTTACGAGTGATCGGACGGCGCACCCCGACTAGTTCCCAATCCCGGGCCTCGCGCCCGGGATTGTGTTCGGGTGGTTCGCCACGCGCGATCGTTTGCGGCATCCGGGTCCTGTAAACTGATGTCACCGCTCGTGCTGGCGCAGCATGTCACCAAATGGTACGGGCCGCGCCGCGCCGTCACCGACGTGTCCTTTGCCATTGAACAGGGCGAGATCGTCGGCCTGCTCGGGCCCAACGGCTCGGGCAAAAGCACGATCTTCCGCATGCTGACCGGTTACCTCGTGCCGACCTCCGGCCGGATCGAGGTCGCCGGCCATGATGTCGTGGCCGATTCGCTCGCGGTTCGCCGCGCGATCAGCTATGTGCCGGAAGACGCGCCGCTCTACGATCACATGCGGGTCGGCGAGTTTCTTCACTTCATGGCCAATCTCAAGGGACTGCGAGGGGCTGCGGCAAAGGCCGCGGTCGACGCCGCAGCCGAGCGGCTGGATCTCACCCGCGTCATGATGCTCCTGACCGGCAAGCTCTCCCGTGGCTTCCGTCAGCGCGTCTCGATCGCGCAGGCGCTGCTGGGAACGCCGCAAGTGCTGGTGCTGGACGAGCCGACCAGCGGACTCGATCCGCACCAGGTCATTGCCGTCCGCGATCTCATTCAGTCGCTCGCGGGAAGCCACACCGTGCTGATCGCCTCGCACATCCTCCCCGAGATCGAAAAGATCGCCTCACGAGTCATGATCCTGCTCGATGGTACGCTTCTGACCGCTGACGCGCTGAAGGAAAAAGGGGAGGGCACGATATTGCGGCTTGCCGCGGCCGCGCCGGAGGCGACTGTCCGAGGTGTCGTCTCCGCCATCGCCGGGGTCCGCGGCATCGCCGTCGAAGCGGACGCCGGCTTGGGAACGATGCGTTATCTGATCAGGGCCGAGCCGCGCGCCTCTCTTGCCGCCGACATCGTGGCGGTGCTGGTCGGAGCCGGTGTCGCCGTCTCGGAGCTGACCGAAGGCCGTCCGGATCTCGAGCGCGTGTTTCTCGACCTGACGCGGCGGCCGTCGAGGGTGGCAGCATGAGAAGTTTTGCGATCCTCTTGCGCAAGGAGGAGATGGCGCTGTTCTCCTCGCCGATCGCCTACGCCGTGATGACCGTTTTCCTGCTCATCATGGGCTACAGCTTCACGCTCACTTTGTTCATCAGCCATCAGCCCAGCATGGTGCACGTCTTCTTCCAGATGTTCGTGCTGTTCATGCTGACCGCGCCGCTGATCACGATGCGGCTCCTGGCGGAGGAGCGGAAGCTGCGGACCATGGAAGTGTTGCTCACCTCGCCGGTCTCCGAGGTCGCGATCGTGCTGGCCAAGTATTTCGCCAGCATGAGCCTGATCGTGGTCATGCTGCTGCTCTCGGGCTGCTACGCGGCAGCGCTTGCCTGGTTCGGCGATCCCGATTTCGGACCGATCTACAGCGGCTATCTCGGCCTGCTGTTGTTCGGTTCGGCCCTGGTCGGGACCGGCCTTTTGGCATCGGCGCTCACGGCCAACCAGGTGATCGCGGCGCTGATCTCACTCAGCGTCTTCCTGCTGTTGTGGATCATCGACAATTTCGGCTGGCTGCTGCCGAGCCCGACGGACACGTTGGTGGTGAACCTGTCGCTCGCGGTGCATTTCCGCCCCTTTGCGGTGGGCTCGATCTACCTCTCGGACGTCGGTTTCTTTCTCAGCGTCACGTTACTGACGCTGCTGTTGACCGTGCGGGCGCTGGCGCGGCGGTAAGGGAGGCGAATGTCGCGGTTTACCCGATCCGATCTGGTTGTGGCCGCGCTCATCGCCGTCGCGATCCTGTTCGGCGCGCTCGGCTTCGCAGGATTTGGCGACAGGGTTTCAAACAGCCTGTTGTTCGTAGCCTCGTTGCTTACGCTGCTGACGCTGTTCGCGCTCGCAGTTCGCCTGCCATTGCGCGGCCGCGGATCGCGGTGGATGGCCTGGGCCACCAACGCGCTGATCGTCTGTGGCGCGTTCGGCGTGGTGATTGCCGCCAATGTCGCTCTCTATCGCCACGACGTGCATTTCGACGCGACCCGCGAAGGACTGAACACTCCTCCGCACCAGCTCACCGACCTTGTCGATCAGCTACGGTCCCCGCTTTCGCTGACCTATTTCTACAACGCCGGCGATCCCAATGCGCTCGCCGTGCGGGACATGATCGGGACCGCCGCACGCAACCATCCGCTGCTGGGCTTCCGCGCAATCGATCTCGACAAGGAACCGGGGCTTGCGCGCGACATCGGCGTGCGGTCCTATAATACGGCGGTGCTGCAGGCTGGCGATCGCAGGGTGCTGGTGGAAAACGTCACCGATGCCGCGCGCCTCGGCTATGCCGCGCTGCGCGTCCTTCGACAGCGCGCCGAGACGATCTGCTTCGTGACCGGCCATGGCGAGACATTCCGCCCGATGCCGGGCCATTACCACTTCAGTCACGTCGAAACGCTGAGGGGCCATGATATTCCGGGCGCCGGCGACGTGCTGGTCGCCGAGCCTGAGCAACTCGATCGCCTTCAACTGGCGCTCAACGAGATTGGCTTCGAGATACGCCCCCTGATCATGGCCACGGCAAGCGCCATTCCGTCCGATTGCACCGTGGTTGCCGAGATCGGTCCACGGACGGCGCTGGCGGCCGGCGAAGCGGATCTCCTGGCCGACTATCTCAGGAATGGCGGACGGCTCGTGATGTTGATCGATCCGCATTTTCCGCTTGGGGCCGACCTGCAAAGCAGTTTGCTCACCCCGCTCGGCCTGTCGAGCGAGCCGGCCATCATCATCGATCCCCTGAATCATTTTCGCACGGATCCGGACAAGGTTGCGGTGCCCTATTATCCTCCGCATCCAATCACGGCCCGTCTTGCGCTCACGGTGTTTGCACAGGCGCGGCCGATCCGCCCCAGCCAGCCGCCGGCGTCCGTGAGGACCAATGTACTTGCCGCCAGCAGTCAGGACAGCTACTTGCGGCCGCCTTCGGCTGCCGGTGGCATCACGGTAGCGACCGACGGACCTGCGTCCGCCAGGGTCGAGCACGGCGCCCAGGCGCTCGCGGTGGCGCTTGAGGGCGCCTTTCCCGGAGCCCCGCCCGACAAGCGCTTTCGGCTCGTGATAGCGGGTACCAGCAAATTTGCGACCAACGAATATTTTTCCTACGTCTCCAATGGCGAGCTGTCGGTCGCCATTATGCGCTGGCTTGCCGGGGATGACGCTTCGCCGAACGTCGCGCCCCGGACCTATAGCTTGCCTGAAATCGTGCTGACGAGCGCCCAGATGCGTGACACTTTTATCGTGCTTGAGATACTGCTGCCGCTCGGCACGGCGCTGTTTGGCGTCGCGATGTGGTGGAGGCGGCGTTGACAAGCGGGACGGCGATGCGCCCCGCTGCTCGATGGAGAACGCTGCTCGCTATCGCCGTGCTGCTGGCGCTCCTGTCTGCCCTGGTTTTTTCCGGGCAATGGCCGGAGCTGCGCAGCAAGCTGTCATCCTCGCCCAAGGGCCTCCTCGCCATTGCGCCGAACGAGATTGAGCGCATCGGCATTCGTTCGGGCACCGACGGCATCGCGCTGCGCCGTCAGTCTGGCGGATGGACGATCGATGGCATGGACGGCGGTGCGTCGGCCGAGCTTGTTTCGCACATCGATACGGCCCTGAAGTTCCTCAAGGTCAGCGAGCCGTCGCGAGAGATCCCCGCAGGCGAACTCGCGGCCGAGAGCTTTGCAGCATTCGGGCTCGATCCGCCAACCGAGACTGCCGTCCTTGAAGCCCATTCCGCCGTCGCGGCGACGGTAAACTTTGGGACGAAAAATCCAGCAGGCACCTCGCACTATGTCAGGCTTGGCGGCGCGCCGGTGGTCTATTTGATGCCGCGCCATGTGACGGAAGAGTGGCGGCTCGTGTTCGATATGGCGCGGCGGCTGCGAGGCAAGGCCAGCTTCGCCGCCGCGGGTCGCGGCGCGGACCTGCTGTTGCCGGTCTCGATGGCGCAGGTGTGGGCCATCGAGATCGTGGCGAGCGGCAAGCTTACCCGTTTCGAGCGCGATGCGGCAGGAACGTGGTTCAGACACATCGGTCAGCACACGCACGCGGCCAGCGGCGATGTTCACGTCGCCGATCCCGTCCAGGCACCGATCATCGATGCTGCCTTCCGCGCCTTCGATGCGGCCGCGGCGGAAAAGCGCGTCGGGCCTGCCGATGCGTCGCGTCTCGCTCAGTACGGCCTCGCGTTGCCGACGCTGATCGTGCTGTTTTACGCTCGCGACAGCTCGACGCCCCTGGCGCGACTCGAATTCGGCGCGCCTGCCGATAGGCTCGATCGCTATGCCCGGCTGGCGCCGAATGGCGCGGTCATCACCGTCGCGGAGTTCGAGCCCAGACGCCTGACCGAGCTCCTGAAGGCCGTCGGAGCAGGTTCGTGAGGCTGGGGCGTGTGCTGCTCGCAGCCGCCATGGCGCTTGGCGCCACGGTCGTGGCGCAGGCGCACCAGGTCAACCTCTCGACCGCGCGCGTGACATTGGGCGATGATCGCAGCGTCAGCGTCGAGGTCGGGCTCAAGGGCAGCGACGCCGACCGCCTTGCCGGCACGAGGATCTTCGATGCGCAGCGCGACCAGGTCGATCCGACGCTGGTTGCGGCGTCGGCCGCGCCGATCATCGCCTACGTCGCTGCGCACATCGCCGTGACCGGCGCCGACGGCAGGGCTTGCGTGCCGGACAAGGCCGCGCTCGTGTCCGATGGAGACGGCGTGATATTTCGCAACCGCTTTTCATGCCGGGATGTCAGCGGCGATATCGTCTACCGGTCGACGGTGTTGACCGACACCGATCCCGCAGCGCGCCAGGTGGTGCTGATCGGCGAGGGTGACAATGCCCCGCAGGCGCTGCTCGACGCCGCCAACACCACCGTAGCGCTCTCGTCGCCGGCGCCCTCGCTGCTCTCGACCCTGGAGCGCTATCTGGTCACCGGCATCGAGCACATCTTCCTTGGCTACGATCACATCGCATTTCTGGTCGCTGTTGTGTTGTGGGCAAGACGACTTGTGCCGGTCATCAAGATCGTGACCGCATTTACCGTCGCCCATTCGATCACGCTCTCGCTTGCCACGCTCAACGTCGTTGTGATTCCCGCCACCATCGTTGAGCCCGCGATCGCGGCGTCGATCGTGTATGTCGCGATGGAGAACTTTTTCACACGCAATATCGACCGCCGTTGGCGGGTTACCTTTGCATTTGGCCTTGTTCACGGCCTCGGCTTCGCGGGCGCTCTCCGGGAGATCGGCCTGCCAACGAACGCGGTAGCTGCCGCGCTTGCGGCCTTCAATATCGGCGTCGAGATCGGACAGGTGGCAATTGTCGCGATCGTCGTTCCGGCGCTGATTGCGCTGGACCGGCTCATGGCAGTCGACAGAACCAAACCGGCGCGAGCAGCGACCCTGGTCTATGCGCTGTCGGCGCTCATTACCGCACTCGGTAGCTATTGGTTTCTCACGCGCATGCTCGATGCATAGCGCAGGCCGGCTGGCGCCGGTTCTGCTCGCCGCGGCGCTTCAGGAAGCCTCCTGCCGGGCGAACAGCCTCAGCGCGTTGGTGCGCTCGATCGCATGCAGCACATCGGCGGGCAGTCCGAGCTCGGCCAGGCCTTTCACGGTGGCCGTCATCGTCGTTTCCGGCGCGAAGGGGTAGTCGCTGCCGAACAATACCTGCTCGGGGGCGACCAACTTCAGGAGCGCGCTGAAAGCAAGTTCATTGGCCGAGAGCGCGGTGTCGAAGAACAGCCGCTTCAGTTCGAACATCACGCCGTCGGGGACGCTCGCCTTGAATTCGGGACGCACCTGCAGGCGGGCGATGCGCTCGGCAAGGAACGGCACCGTGCCGCCGGCGTGGGAGAAGATGAAGCGCACGTCACGGCACCGCGCAAAGGTGCCGGCGAACAGCATGCTGGTGATGGCTTTGGTCGTGTCGAACGGAAAATCGAGCGTGGCGGCGGGCACGCCGACGCCGTGCGCCGCGCAGCAGGGCGCTTCGGTCGGGTGGAAATAGACGACAGCCTTGCGCCGGTTCAACTCCTCAAAGACCGGCGCAAAGGCGGCATCGCCGGGATACTTGCCGTCGTAATTCGTGAGCAGCCCGATGCCGTCGGCCTTCAACTCGTCCAGCGCGTAAGAGATCTCGCGCAGGCTGCCCTCGACATCCGGGAGCGGCAGGCTTGCGAACAGCCCGAAGCGGCCGGGACGATCCTGCCGCATCTTCGCGGCATAGTCGTTGCATTCTCGCGTCAGGCGGCGGGTGCTTTCGGCATCGCCGAGCCAGAGGCCGGGCGCAGAGATCGAGGTGATCGATTTCTCGATGCCGTTGCGGTCCATTGCCTCGATCGAATGCTGCGGCGTCCAGATCGGCGTCTTGCCGGCGACCAGCAGCGGCCCGATGCGCTCGTCCCCGACAAGCCGCACGTAGTTCGGCGGCAGGATATGATGGTGGACGTCAATTCGGTGGGCATGCATGGGGAGAAATGGTCCGGGCCGGAAAAATCATGTTCGAAATGAAATCTTGCGATTTCAGCGCAGGCGCTGAGTAGGCCCGACGGAGCGGCAACTTGCGCATCAGCTTTTCGGGATGTCGCGGGTGTGGCCCTGCAGCGAGGCGACCAGCTTGTTCGAGGCTTCCACGGCGCCCTTGCCGGCGTCGTTGCCCCAGATGAAGCGCGAAAGCTGTCCGCCGAGATAGGGGTGCATGCCGAGGTCGTAGAGCTTGCGGAAGTCGCGCTCCTCGATCGCCTTGCGTTCCTCCAGCAGCAGCGGATAGCGGTCGAGAACGGCCTTCTCGTTCTGCTTGAACTCTTTTCTGATCTCGGGATTCCACTTCATGTCCTGCACGAGGTCATGGGCGGCGAGATTTGGATTGAACTTTTCCCAGGCCATGCCGTCCCTCACTGCTTGGTCTTGAGGTCCCAGATCACCCCGCCGATGCCGCAGCGGAAGCTGGGCCAGCCGGTGTAACCGAAGGAACGGCCCTTGCATTCGCCGATCGCCGCCATCACGGGAAACCACGACAGCACCTCTGCGGTGCCGCCGGTGCCGGCTTCCTCCATGCGCTCGACGGTGATTTCCTTGAGCAGCGCCTTGTGGTCGCCGCCGACGCAAAGCTCGAGGAAACGGCGGTCGAAGTCTTCGTCGATCTTGTAGTATTTCGCGCCACCGGGTTCGTGGCTCAGTCCTCCGGATCCGAACAGCGCCACGCGCATATTGCCGGGCAGGTCTTTCTCGATGAAATCGCGCAGCGCATGGCCGACCTCGAAGCAGCGCCCGGCATCGGGGAAGGGCGGCACGGTACAATTCTGCAGCACCGGCACCAGCGTGATGTCGGTCTTGTCGAGATTGGTCATCGTGACCGGCACCGAGATGTTGTCGTCGAATTTGAGGTTTTCCTCGCGCACTGTCATGCGCACGCCGCGGCGCGTCATGCCGGCAAACAGCGATTTGGCCACGGCCGGATTGCCTTTTGCCGTGTAGTCACGGCAACCGATCCATTCCTGGAACCATTCATGCGGGCCGGTGTGCTCGGCGGCGGTGCCGATCAGGAAGTCGGGGTAGAACGTGATGCGGCTGTTGGAGAGATGATCATTGGCAAAGGCGATCACCACGTCGGGTTTCGCCGCGCGCAACTCGTTGGTGATCGCGGCATAGGTGTCGGTCACGACCTTCCGGGATTCGTCCGGCGCCTTGTCGAACAAGCCGACGATCGCCGGCGCATGGGGCGCACCCGCCGCGAAAACGATCTGTGCCATGCAGTCTCCCTGGGTATTCCAAGCTCGTTTTATATACATTGACCAAGATTATGCAATCGTCTTAATTGCATAAATTATTCGAAGATCCTGCAGCGCCGCGGCGAGGCTCCCTCAATGGTGTTGATCCAGCAGATCGTGAACGGCGTCATGCTCGGCGCGAGCTATTCCCTGATTGCGATCGGCTACACGCTGGTATTCGGCGTGCTGCATCTGGTGCATCTGGCGCATGGCGAAGTCTTCATGATCGGGGCCTTTATCGGCCTGCAGGTCGTGTTGCTCACCGGCGGCGGTGTTACGGCGGCGATCGCGGCGGCGGCGGTCTCGGCGGCTGTCGTCGGGGTGCTGGTCTATCTCGCTGCGATCAAGCCGATCCGGGCCCGCAAGGGTCATTTCCTCGCGCCGATGATCTCTACCATAGGCGCAGGCGTCGTGCTGCAGGAATTGGCGACGCGTTTCTTCGGCGGCGAGCAGGTCGGCTTCCCCGTGCAGATGGATAGCCAGATCTGGCATCTCGGCGGTGTCACGCTGACGTCGGTCCAACTCGTCATCCTGGCGGTCTCGCTTGGGCTGATGCTGGCGCTGCATCTGTTCGTGACGCTGACACGCGTCGGCATGGCGATGCGCGCGACAGCGGAGAGCATGGTGATCTCGAATACGCTCGGCATCCGAAGCGAGCGGATCATCATCCTGACCTTTGCGATTGCGTCCGCGTTGGCCGGCGTCGCCGGTGTGCTGGTCGGCATGTCCTTCAATTCCATCTCGCCCTACATGGGCGTCGATATGGGCATCAAAGGTCTGGCCGCGATGCTGCTCGGCGGCCTCGGCAACGTCTACGGCGCGATGCTCGGCGGTCTCGTGATCGGCATCGTCGAGGTCATCAGCGTGGCCTATCTCGCATCCTCCTATCGCGATGCGTTCGCCTTCTTCGTGATCATCGCAGTACTGCTGTTCCGGCCGCGCGGCATCTTCGGCTCAACAGACCACGTCGAGGCCTAGGGATGTTCGACCCCTACACCGAGTCGGTCCTGATCTTCACCGGCATCAACATCGTGCTGGCGCTGGGGCTTTATCTGCCGGTGTCGGCCGGATTGCTGTCGCTGGGACAGGGCGGCTTCATGGCGATCGGCGCCTACACCGCGGCCTATCTGACAACGGAGATGCAGTGGCCTTTCATCGTGGCGCTGTTGTGCGGAGGCGCGATGGCCGGCCTTGTGGGATTTGTGGTCGGGCTGCCATCTCTCCGGATCAAGGGCGTCTATCTCGTCATCATGACCATGGGGTTTGGCGAGATTGTCCGCGTGTTCTTCCTGAATTTCGAGCCGACCGGCGCGGCATCCGGCCTTGGCGGCATCGCTACCCACACCACCTTGCCGGTGGTCGCGATGGCAGTCGCGCTGACATTGTTGCTGTGTTTCCAGATCAGGGGCTCGCGCATCGGCCGCGCGATCGAAGCGGTGCGCGAGGATGAGCTCGCGGCCGAGGTCATCGGCATCAACCTGACCTATGTGAAGGTCGCGGTGTTCGGTCTCGGCGCCGCCATCGCCGGCATCGGCGGAGGCCTTTATGCCCATTACGCCACCTTCATCGATCCCGCCCAGTTCGGCTTTCAGCGCTCGGCCGAAATCTTCATCATGGTGGTGCTGGGTGGCATGGGCAATTTCGTGGGCGCCGCGATCGGCGCCGTCGTGGTGACCGTTCTTCCGGAATTGCTGCGGCTCGGCCATGCGCAGGAATGGCGCATGACGGTGTTTGGGGCGCTGCTGGTTGCCATCATGATCGTCCGGCCGTGGGGTCTGCTTGGGGTGCGCCGATGAGCGCGAGCGAGACGACCTTGCTGGAAGCGCGCAACCTGACCCGGCGGTTCGGCGGATATGCCGCCGTCTCGGACATGAATCTCACGGTCCGGCGCGGCACCATCCACGCCCTGATCGGGCCGAACGGCGCCGGCAAGACCACGATGTTCAATCTGATCACCGGCGTCTTGCCGCCGACCGAGGGACAGATACTCATCGACGGCGCCGATATCACGGGTTCGCGCCCCGACCGCATCGCGCGGCTCGGCGTGGTGCGGACCTTTCAGGGCGTGCGCCTGTTTCCGACCATGACGGCGTTGGAGAATGTCGAGGTCGGGCGCTTTTGCAGGACACGCGGCGGCTTCCTTGCCGCATTGGCGCGGATACCCGGACGCGCGACCGGAACGGAAGCCGCCACCCGCCGGCGGGCGAAGGAATTGCTGGAGCGCGTCGGGCTCAAGGATCGGGGCCAGATGCTGGCGAGCGAGCTGGCGCTCGCCGATCAGCGCCGGCTCGAAATCGCCCGTGCGCTCGCGGCCGACCCCAAACTGTTGCTGCTGGACGAGCCCGTCGCCGGCATGAATCCCGTCGAGGTGCATGAGGCCGGCGAGCTCTTCGGGTCGCTGTGCCGGGAAGGCACCACGATCCTGATCACCGAGCATCATATGAGTCTGGTGATGGCGATCTCGGATCTGATCACGGTGATGAATTACGGCCGCAAGATTGCGGAGGGCACGCCGGACCAGGTCAGGCGCGACCCCGAGGTGCTGACGGCCTATCTCGGCGCGGAGGCTGCGGCATGATACTGGCGGCCGGCGATATCCATGTGAGCTACGGCAAGATCGCTGCCGTCAAGGGCGTCTCGATCGAGATCGGCCATGGCGAGATCGTAGCCCTGATTGGTCCCAACGGCGCAGGCAAGAGCACGCTGTTGAAGGCCATCGCGGGGCTGTTGCCGGTCGCGCGCGGCCGGATCGTTTTCGGCGGTGACGACATCACCGGCCGCGCCGCCGCCGAGGTGATGCGGCAGGGGCTCGCTTTGGTGCTGGAGGGCCGCTCGACGCTGAAGCACATGACGGTACGTGAGAATCTCGTGCTCGGTGCCTATGCCCGCCACGATCATCGCGCGATCGCCGACGATCTCGAGCAGATGCTGACGCGGTTTCCCGCGCTGCGCGATCGCCTGAAGCAGCGTGCCGGCACGCTGTCGGGCGGCGAGCAGCAGATGCTGGTGATCGCGCGCGCGCTGATGTCGCGGCCGCGCCTCTTGATGCTCGACGAGCCCTCGCTCGGGCTCGCGCCGCTCGTCACCGCGGGGATTTTCGAGCTGGTTCATGCGCTGAAAACGCAGGACAAGGTGACGGTGCTGCTGGTCGAGCAGAACGCCAACCAGGCGCTTCAACTCGCCGATCGCGCCTATGTGCTCGAAAATGGCGTGGTCGCGCTGGAGGGCAAAGAGCTCGCGCGCGATCCCCGCGTCCAGGAAGCCTATCTCGGAGTGTGAAGCATGAGCGCAGGTCAATTTCCCGGAGGCTATTCCATCTTCAAGGAGACGATGGCGGACATGACATTCCCGGAGCTCGCGCGTGCGGCGGCCAGCCGCGCCGTCGTGCTCTGGGGCCTCGGTGTGATCGAGCAGCACGGCCCGCATCTGCCGCTCGGCACCGATGTCTACATGCCCTCGGAGCTTCTGCGTCGGGTGCGCAAGCATCTCGCGGAGAAGGGCGTCGAGAGCGTGATCATGCCGCCGTTTTACTGGGGCGTGAATCAGGTCTCGGGGATGTTTCCCGGCAGCTTCGTGGTGCGGCCGGAGACCATGGTCGAGCTGATGGTCGATCTGATCAAGAGCCTGAAGAAGGACAGCTTTGCAAAACTGTTTTGTGTCTCCGGTCACGGCGACGCCCTGCATAACCGCACCGTCCATGCCGGCATCAAGCGCGGCGCCGATGAATCCGGCGTAAAGGCGTATTTCGTTGGCGCGCCGTCGTTCTTCAAGCGTATCGGCATCGAGGCTGGTGATCCCTACGTCCTGCCGACCCAGGGTGAGGTCGAGCGCCCCGGTAAATTCTTCGACGTTCATGCCGGCAAGTTCGAGACCTCGTCGATGTGGGCCATCTATCCCGAACTCGTGAAGGACGAACTGCTGCCGACCCTGAAATCGACCGACTTCGGCATCGAGGACATCTCGGAATGGCGGAAGGGCGGCGAGCACGCGCTGCGCAAGACGCCGCTGGGTTTTCTTGGCGACCCCGCCGCGTCCGACCGCGGCTTCGGCGAGCAGATCATGGCGGCGCATGCGGCGCTGGTGGCAGCAGTGATTGCCGAGAACGTGGAGCGGGAGCGATGAGCGTCAACGATCCCGATCTCATCCTCCACAACGGCCGCATCTATACCGTCGATGCCGCCGACAGCGTCGCGGAGGCGCTGGCGATCCGTGGCGGCGAGATCGCGGGCGTCGGACGCTCGCGCGACATGCTGGAATGGCGCGGCAGGAGCACCCGCGTGGTCGACCTTGGCGGGCGCACCGTCGTGCCCGGCTTCGTCGACGCCCATCCGCATCTCGACGATGTCGGCTTACGGATGGTGCTGCCGTCCTTCGACAATCCCAAATCGATCGATGAGGTGCTCAAGACCGTCAAGGGTGAGGTTGCAAAGCGGAAACCCGGCGAATGGATCGTCTTCAATCCACTCGCGGGAGAGCCGGAGGCTTTCTCCTATCCAAAAGTGTTCGGTGGGGGCGGTTGGCCGACGCGGCATGACCTCGACAAGGTCTCGCCCGACAATCCCGTCTACATCCAGCCGCAGTTGATGCTGGCGCCAGGCGCGGCGATCGCCAATTCGGCGGCGCTGCACGCGGCGAATCTCGATCGCAATCTCGCCGCGCCCGATGGCGTCGTGGTCGGCAAGGACGACGCGGGTGAATTGACCGGCGTATTCCTCGACTACAATTTTCCCAAGATCATGCCGGACACGTTCGGCGGCTTCCATCCCGGCCGCGCGTTCTTCCCGATGATCCCGCCGATCACGGAAGCGACCATCTATCGCGGCATCGAGACGGCGATGGGGGCCTTCAACCGGGCCGGTATCACCGCGATCTACGAAGGCCACGGAATCCCGAAGCGGCCGCAACGCGTCTACCACGATCTCTGGACGCGGAAGACGCTGACGGTCCGAACCTACTTTGTGATCTCCTATCCCGTCACGATCTACAACGATCCCGCCGCGCGCGACCGGCTGATCGCCGAGACCGCGCTCTATGCCGGCGGCGACGGTTTTGGCGACGACATGCTGAAATATGGCGGGCTCGGCTTTTCCTTCGACAGCGCCACCGCGATCGGCGCGTCGCTGATGAGGCAGCCCTATATGGGCGCGCGCGGCTATCCCTGGACCGGCATCCAGCTCACCAGCGACGAGAACTTCCGCGATATCCTGTTCCGCGCGGCGCGCGCGGGCTTGCGGCTGCAGGTGCAATGCGCCGGCGGTGGCGCGATCGACAAGGTGCTCGGCATGTTCGCCGAGATCGACAAGGAGACACCGATCCGCGACCGCCGATTCGTCATCGAGCATTGCCAGTTCCCGAGCGCGGAAAACATGGCGCTCTGCCGCGAGCTTGGCATCATCCCGACCAGCACCACCAACTTCCTCTGGAATTACGGCTCGATCTATCTCCGCAGTTTCGGCGAGAGGCTCGCGGCCGACGCCATCCCGTTCCGCACCTGGCTCGATGCCGGCGTGCCGGTGGCGCAATCGACCGACGGCCGTCCCTATGAGCCGATCTTCTCGTTCTGGCAGATGCTGGTGCGGCGTGACGGCGTCACCGGCCATGTCTTCGGATTGCCGGGCCAGAAGCTGACGCGCAACGAGGCGCTCCGGCTCTACACCCATAACGCCGCGCGCGCCGCGTTCTGGGAGCATCGCATCGGCTCGCTGGAGCCGGGAAAGCTCGCCGATCTCGTGGTGCTGTCGGACGACATCATGACCATGCCGGAAGACGACATCCCGAAGGCGAGCGTACTCGCGACCTTGCTTGGCGGCCGCGCGGTTCACGATACCGGGCTGTTCGGATGAACAACAAGAAAATGTGGAGGCGATAATGGCGCGACAACTCCTGGACACCATCGAGAGGCGGCTCGACCCCGCCCACACTGCGGTCATGGTGATCGACATGCAGAACGATTTCTGCGCCGAGAAGGGATATGTCGAGCGGGTAGTGGGCAAGGATGTTTCCGCCTGCCGTGCCGTGGTGCCCGCGATTATGGATCTCGCCGCGGCAGCGCGCAGCCGCGGCGTGCCGGTGTTCTGGATCAAGGCCAACTACGATCCCGACCGTTTGCCCGAGGGCATGCTGGTCAAGCAGCGCGAGAAGAGCGCTGAGATCTGCTGCGGCACCGGAAGCTGGGGCCATGAGTTCTACGGCGTAGCGGCGGCCGATGGCGAGCCGGTGATCGAGAAGAGTTGCTACAGCGCCTTTGTCGGTACCGACGTGGAGCTAGAGCTTCGCCAGCGCGGCATTCGCACCCTGGTCTTTGCCGGCGTGCAGACCAATGTCTGTGTCGAGAGCAGTCTGCGCGACGCCGTCTGCCGCGGCTTCCATGCGGTGCTTGCCAGCGACTGCGTGGCCTCGCACACCCTCCCGCTGCATGAGGCGACGTTGAACAACGTCCGGTTCCTGTTCGGCGACGTGCTCGATCGCGCGGCCATCATGGCTGCCTGGCCGGTCGAGGCGAGGGGCGCTGCGTCATGACCAAGTTGCGAGGAAACAGTGATAAGTCCCGGTATTTTAACCGTTTTGCCCAATTTCACGGCGACAAGAATCGGGGGGTGCTATATCGTTTGGCATCCTATACTTGTGCTAAACCTCGTCCCCAGCACCTGGAACAGATGAGACCATGATCAAGACCAACCTTCTCTGGGGACCGGCCCCCCGCCGTCAGATCGACGCGCCGAAAACGCTGGCCGACGAGGCCTATCAGCGCATCCATGACGACATCATCCGCGGCGAGTTCGCGCCGAACGACAAGCTGCAGCCCGACGCGCTGCGCGAGCGCTACAACATCGGCCTGAGCCCGGTTCGCGAGGCGCTGTCGCGCGTCGCGCTCGAAGGGCTTGCCGTGGCCGAAGGGCAGCGCGGGTTTTTCGTAGCACCCGCGACGCGCGAGGAATTGCTCGACATCGCCGACCTGCGCATCAATTTTTCCGTGCTGTCGCTGGAGCGGTCGATCCGCCACGGTGGCGACGAATGGGAGAACGCGGTCGTCACCACCTACTATCAGCTCAACAAGCTCGAGAACCAGACGCATCGCGATTCCCAGACGTTTCATGACGAATGGGAGCGGCGCAACCGCGAATTCCACCAGGCGCTCGAGTCCGGCTGCGGCTCGCCATGGCTCCTGCATTTCTGCGACATCCTCTACGATCAGCTCGAACGTTATCGACGCCGCTTCGTGGTCTATACCGATATCGACCCGACGATCGGCGAAGAGCACAAGCTCATCAAGGAATTGGCGCTCGCGCGCGACCTCGAAGCCTGCAAGGTCTTGAAGCAGCATTTCGAGCATGCGGCGCGCGTCATCGGCGGCATGATGCAAAAGGCCGAAGGTGGCAAGGCGGCAGCAGCACCGGAAATCAAGAAGGAAAAACCGGCGGTTCGCGTCAAGGAAAAGCCGGCCGCCAAGCGGGCACGCGCCCGCGTCGCCTGATCGAAATCCCGGCAATCTTCCAGGCGGAAAAGCGTGGCGCCATCGGCGCCGCGGGGATTCTCGCGCCATATTGCCGCTGCGCATTCTCTAATCAAAAAATCGTATTGTAATAAATTATTCGAATAATAATATACTTTGAGACATTTGATATGGAGGGTTTCAATGCGCGCCACATCCGCTGCAAGGTTCACGCGTGCCCGGATGATGACCGGTGCGGCCCTGATCGCGGCGGTGACGCTTGGCTGTGCATCGGTCGAGCCGGCGCTGGCGGACGTCAAGATCGGCATCCTGATGCCGTTGTCCGGCAAGGGCGCATCCTACGGTCAGCACCAGGAGACCGCCATGAAGATGGCGCTTGAGGCGCTGGAGAAGACCGGCATCAAGGGCGAGAAGGTCGAGGCTGTCGTCTACGACACCCGCGGCGAGAATTCGGAAGCCATCAATCTCACGCGCAAGCTGATTTCCAACGACAAGGTGCTGGCGATCATCGGTCCGTTCTTCAGCGCCGAGTGCGAAGTCGCCTTCCCGATCGCGGTGCAGAACAAGACGCCGATCATCACGGCGTCATCCGCGAAGCCGGGCATCGCCACCAAGAACCGGCCGTGGGCCTTCCGCAACGCGCTGTCCTCGGACCAGATGAACGGTTATCTGCTCGACGTCTGGCTGAAGCGCAATCCGGTCAAGTCGGTCGTGATCCTCACCGACGTGAAGGACGCCTTCACCAAGGTCGACGGCACGGTGGTGTTCCCCGCCGAGCTCAAGGAGAAGAACGTCCAGGTGCTCGACAACATCTCCTATCAGACCGGCGATATCGATTATTCGGCACAGGTGACCAAGGCGAAGGGCCTCAACCCGGAAGGCATTCTGGTCGCCGGCCTCTACAACGAAGGCGGCAACATCGTCCGCGAAATCCGCAAGCAGGGCATGACCCAGCCGATCGTCGGCGCGCTCGGTATGTCGGAAACCAAGTTCCTGGATATCGCGGGTCCCGCCGGCGACGGCACCACCGTCGTCAATCCGTTCTGGCCGGGCGATCCGGATCCGAAGGTGCATGCCTGGGCGGTCGAATACGAAAAGCGGGCGAAGGCGGTGCCCGGCAACACCGCAGCCCTGATGTACGACACCATCATGCTGACCAAGTCCTGCATCGAGAAGTCAGGCGTCACCAACAAGCCGGATGACCTCGCCGCCGACCGCGAGCGCATCAAGGATTGTCTCTCGCAGGTGAAGGATGTTCCCGGCATCGCCGGCCCGATGTCGTTCAACGCCAACGGCGATGCCCAGTTGCTGCCGACCGTGCTGGTGGCCAAGGGCGGCAAGTGGCAGGCGATCAAGGAGTAGAGGCGACGCGCTCGGATTCAGGCCGAGCGGCTGTGCACGGGATCGAGCAGCCAGCGCATTTCGCGTCCGAGGGGATCGTGGGGATCGGCCAGTTGCTGCGCCAGCGATCGCGTCTTGTCCGGCAGGACAAGGAAGTGCGTCTCTCGCCCGCGCGCCTGCAGCATCATGTGGTGCCTGATCGTCAGCTCCCGCAGCGCGCGTTCCTCGCGGTGCACGGCCCAGATCGTTGCGAGGTTCTCCAGACCTGCGATTTCCTCGCAAGTTGTCTTGGCGTCGTCGTCGGCGAAGGCATCGACCGTCACGAGCCCGCTGGGACCCGTCAGCGAGCCGCTGCGATGGGCGAGCAGGACGGTCCTGCCTAGCGCGGAGGCCGTTCCCTGGTCGGCGATGAAGAGAGTAGGCGCACCATCGGCGCGCGAGCGGCATTGCCTCACTGCATCGACGATTCCGGCGGGCGTGCCGTCATGGTCGGGCGATGCACAGCCGACCTCCAGCACGTTCCAGCCCTCGGATACGTAGGCGTCGATAAAGGCCGCGCCGCCGGCCTCGCTGCCGGGTTTCCAGAGCCAGACCAAGAGGCGGTCGCTTGCCCGTTCCGGACGCGCCAGCGTCGGCGCGCCGGTGAACGAGGCTGGACAATTCAGGGCGATCCGCTTCATGGTTCCCAGACCTGGACGTGGACGGGGCTCAGGCTCGAGCCGTTGACCGGCGCGATGACATCCATCGGGCAATTCGACAGCGCGACGATACAGTCGGAGATCGCCTCGAATTCGATGAAGTCGCCGGCTTTGGTGACGCCCGGCTCGATGATCCAGTGGCCTCTGCCGCAGTCGTGGTGATAGTTCATGAAGAGATCCATCGTGTCCGGGATGTCTTCGGGCAGCAGGCCGAATGGCTGCATCAGGTCCGCGATCACCTCGTGGCAGCCGCGCCGGCCGGGATGGCCGTAATATTCGTAGAGCTCGCGATTGCACATGCGGTGATGAACGTCGTGCACGCCGACGCGCTCGGCGCTGTCGGCCGTGATCTTCATCAAGGGCGTGCAGATCGTGGAGAGCAGGATGTCGCCGGGCACCAGCCTGTCGCGCGGCACGAACTTTTGTCCGGGCGCCGGCTTGTAGCGGGTGCGGGAATAGGAGGTCGAGAGCTTGTCGCGGGGATTGGAGCGCTTGAACACCGCCATGTCGACGACCTGCAAGCCCGCAAGGTCGGTGATCCGCAAGGTCTCGCCCGGCGCGGCAAAGGCAATGCAGCCGGTCTTTGGCGGCAGGATGTAGTCGTAGACGATCCGCTCGGCCGCAAGCATGGTGGTCCCTCCCGCTATGAGACGAGGCTCTTGTGGTTGTCCGCCAGATGCAATTCGGCGACCTTGACGCCGTGTGACTCGCCTGAGCGATGCCGCTTGAAGATCTCGATGTCATGGCCCGGCAATAGCCGCGCGAGATCGTCGCCCGCCACTTTGCGGATGCGCTCGATCTCCTCGATCATGTTCCACGGGTTGCCTTGCAGGTAGCCGGGAGGCCACATCCGCTCGGCACAGAAATAGGAGTAGCAGACGTCGCCCGCCAGCGCGAAGGGACCGCTCGAGGTTTGGACCTCGAGCCACTGGATACCGAAGCTGTGCGTGTCACGCGCGAGGCGGCAGGTGATGCCGTCGCATAGCTGGTGATCGCCGTCGAGGAAAACGACGCGGCCTTGCTCGATCGCGTTATCGAGCGCGCGGAAATTGTTCTCATCCAGCGATGAGAATGCCCAGCGGTCCTTGGTGACGCCGCCGGCGCCGTAGCGGCGCAGAACCTTCTTCCAGCTCTCATATTCGTAGAGCTGCACGAAGATGCGCGCGTTGGGGAAGGCGTCGAGATTGCCTGCATGGTCGAAATGCAGATGCGTCAGAACGAGCGTGTCGATGGCGTCGGCGGCAATGCCGTGGCGGGCCAGGATTTCGTCGCTGCGGACGAAGTCCTTGAAGCCAGGGCCGGTCATCGACGCGCCCGATGCAAAGCCGGTATCGACGACGATCCGTTCGCCGCCAGATGATTGCAGCAGCGAGAAGATCATGGGCACCGGCGTCGTGCCCTGGTTGCTGGCGACCGGCGTGCCACGGACGAAATCGAGCGGCAGGCGCCCCTCCGCGAACTGAAACGTCCAGATGCTCCAGTCGATCATATTTCGCACGTTCCTTCGGCCGCCGCCGTCTCAGCCTATGCTGCGACGAGGCCTGTGTCGTGAACCGGGTGGCCGCCGAGCAGGGTGGTCAGAACCCTGGTCTCGGGGATGCGATCTTCGTCGATCGTCATGATGTCCTCTGAAAGGATCGCAATGTCGGCGAGCTTGCCCGGCTCGATCGAGCCGATGCGCTGCTCCCAGAAGGCGGCATAGGCGGCATTGTAGGTCGCCATGCGCAGCGCCTCGTTGCGCGTGATCTTCTGCTGCGGCAGGCCGAAAACATGGCCGGTGACGCCGCCCTTGCGCGCGAGACTCTGCCACAGCGTGAACAGCGGATCGTAGGGACGACCGTCGGTCGATTGCGAGATGACGACGCCCGCATCGATCCAGTCGCGCAGCGGGATCGAGTTGGCCGACATCGCTTCGCCAAAGCAGCGGAGATAGACGGTGTCGTAGTTCCAGAGGAAGTTGGTCGTCGTGGTTGCGACCACGCCGAGCCGCTTGCAGGTCGCCATGTTCTCCGGCGTCGGGAACTGGCAGTGCTCGATCGCCCAGCGCTTGCCGAGGATCGGAATTTCGCGGTCGATGGTCTCGAACATCGACAGCACCTTGTCGATGGCGCCGCCGCCGGCCGCCTGCACCTGCACCCGAAGGTTGGCGCGCGCCGCGCGGAACAGGCCGTCGAGAAAGGCCTCGTCCGGCGTGTGCTGCACGCCGGTCCAGGCATGGCCGCGCGCGCCGACATAGGGCTCGCGCATCAGGCAGGCGCCGATCGCGGTGGCGCTGTCGAAGGAATAGCCGAGCCCGCCGAAGCGCAGGAGATCGTCGCCAAAACCTTCGCCGGCCGCATAGAGCGCGGTTTCCTCGATCAGCTTCTGGCCCTTCTCGACGTCGCGAAAGAACGGCCGCGGCCAGGCGATCACGAAATAGGTCCGCACCGACAATTGGCGCCGCTGCCAGAGATCGACATAGGCGATCTGCTGCGGTTTCGGGATGCCGTGGCCTTCATAGATCGCGGTGACGCCGGCCCGGTTGAAGGCGTGCATGCCGGCCTCGACCGCACGGTTCATCGTGGCCTGATCCATCGGCGGGATCATGGAGAAGAGCGCGCGTTCGCCGCGGATCGTCCCGTAGGTATCGGGCATCATTTTCGGGAAATTGAAGTCGCGGAAAATTCCGGTCGGCTCGCCTTTGGCGTCGAGGTCGATCTCGACGCCGGAGGGCACCGGCGTTTTGGCGGTGATCCCGGCAAGCGTGATGGCGGCGCTGTTGGCGACGGCAAAGCCCGGAGCGATCAGCCCGGGCGGCTCGATATAGACGGGGTTGTCGGGAGAGACCTTGTCGAGATCGTGCCGGTTGGGCCAGCGGCCTTCGCGCAGCGCGGCGGGAAAGGCAAACGATTCCGGCTCGCTTGCAACCGGATTGCAGACGATCCATTCGCCGGGCTTGCGCTTGTCCACCTCGCGCTTGAGGACCGCGAGAACGTCGTCGATCGATCCGGCGCCATCGAACGAAGGTTTCAGGAAACGCAAACCGACGCCGTCCATGTGGGGATGGCCATCGACAAAACCCGGGACCGCGGCGCGGCCTTCGAGATCGATCGTGCGCGTCCCGGGTCCGGCCAGCGCCAGCATGTCCCCGGATGAACCGACCGCGAGAATCCTGTCGCCGCGGATCGCCACGGCCTCCGCCACGGAATCCCTGGCGTCGACGGTATAGAAGCGGCCGTTGTGAAGGATCTTGTCGGGATGATTCATGCAGGAGAACATGGCCGGCGGAAAAACGCGGCCACGGCTGCAATCGAGCCAGGGCAGCACTGTCTTGCTTTATTAAACAGATGGTATTTATGAAATCAATAGATTTTATGAGACGGCTTGGCTATAGAGACCGGGCCGCCAATCCGGAGCCGGGACGCCAATGAACAAAGCCATATCGGGGACGGGAACCGCCCATCCGCTGCTTTCGAATTTCATCGACGGACGCTTCGTCGATACCGGCCGCACCTTCGAGAACCGCAACCCCGTCAATGGCGAATTGGTCAATCTCGTGCGGGAGGCGGATGCCTCGGCCGTCGACGAGGCGGTGAAGGCAGCGCGTCGCGCGCTCAGGGGGCCGTGGGGCAGGATGAGCGAGCAGGAGCGGTCGGCCCTGCTGCGCAAGGTCGCCGACGGCATCATGCGCCGCTTCGACGAGTTTCTCGCCGCTGAAGTTCGCGACACCGGGAAGCCCGCGAGCCTCGCATCCCACATCGACATTCCGCGCGGTGCCGCCAATTTCAACGTGTTCGCCGACCAGATCCTGACGCTCTCGACCGAGACGTTTCGTATGGCGACGCCGGATGGAGCGGGCGCACTCAACTACGCTATCCGCGTGCCGCGCGGTGTGATCGCGGTGGTGTGCCCGTGGAATCTGCCGCTGTTGTTGATGACGTGGAAGGTCGCGCCGGCGCTTGCCTGCGGCAACACAGTCGTGGTCAAGCCGTCGGAGGAGACGCCAACCACGGCGACGTTGCTCGGCGAAGTCATGAACGAAGCCGGCATCCCCCAGGGCGTCTACAACGTCGTCCATGGCTTCGGCCCCGACAGCACCGGCGAGTTCCTGACCAAACATCCCGGCGTGGACGGCATTACCTTCACCGGCGAGACCGCGACTGGGTCCGCCATCATGAAGGCGGCGGCCGAAAATGTCCGGTCCGTGTCCTTTGAACTGGGTGGCAAGAATGCCGCGGTCGTCTTCGCCGATTGCAACCTCGACAAGGCGATCGAGGGGACGATGCGCTCGGTGTTCGCCAATTGCGGCCAGGTTTGTCTCGGCACCGAGCGCGTCTATGTCGAGCGGCCGATCTTCGATGCGTTTGTCGAGCGGCTGAAAACAACGGCCGCGAAGCTCAAGTTCGGCGATCCCTTCGACAAGACGACCACGATGGGACCCTTGATCAGCCAGGAGCACCGCAAGAAGGTGCTGTCCTTCTATGACAGGGCGACAGCCGAAGGCGCCAGAATCGTGCTCGGCGGCGGCGTGCCAAAGCTCGATGCACCCTTCAGCGCGGGATCGTTCGTGGAGCCTACGATCTGGACGGGATTGGCGGAGACGTCGCCGGTCATCCGCGACGAGATTTTTGGGCCGTGCTGCCACATCGCGCCGTTCGACAAGGAGGACGAGGCGATCACGCTCGCCAATGACAGTCCTTACGGCCTTGCGACTTCGATCTGGACCGAGAACCTGACGCGTGCCCATCGCGTCGCCGCGCAAATCGAGGTCGGTATCACCTGGGTGAATTCCTGGTTCCTGCGCGATCTCAGGACGCCGTTCGGCGGCTCGAAACAATCCGGCATCGGGCGCGAGGGCGGCATTCACTCCATGGAATTCTACACCGAGTTGCGCAACGTCTGCGTCAAGCTCTAGTTTCCGCCAGAGAGGATTTTCGACCATGCTGACCGATAAAGAACGCTTGCAGGCCGCCGACATCCTGATGGAGGCGGAGCGCACGCGCAAGCCGGCCGTGCAGCTTTCCAAGACCTTTCCGAATATCGAGGTCGAGGATTCCTATGCGATCCAGAGCGAGGTGACACGGCGCAAGATCGCGAAGGGACGCAAGCTGCTCGGCCACAAGGTCGGCCTGACCTCGAAGGCGATGCAGCAGTCCTCGCAGATCGACGAGCCGGATTACGGCCATCTGCTCGACGATATGATGCTGGCTGACGGCGCCAAGGTGCCGCATTCAAACTATTGCGTGCCGAGGGTCGAGCCCGAGCTCGCCTTCGTGCTCGGCAGTCCACTGAAGGGGCCGGGCGTGGGCCTGCTCGACGTGCTGCGCGCCACCGAATATGTCGTGCCCGCGATCGAGATCATCGATGCGCGCCTGCAGAACCCGCGCAAGATCATGGACACCGTGGCCGACAATGGCGCGGCTGCCGGCATCATACTGGGGGGCCGTCCGGTGAAGCCGACTGAAGTCGATCTGCGCTGGGTCGGCGCGATCTTCTATCGCAATTCCGAGATCGAGGAGACCGGGCTCGCCGCCGGCGTGCTCGGCCATCCCGCGATGGGCATCGCCTGGCTCGCCAACAAGGTCGGCCGTTTCGGCACGGTGCTCGAGCCCGGCCATATCATGCTGTCGGGCTCGTTCACCCGCCCGGTCTGGGCCGACAAGGGCGATACGCTGCATGCGGACTTCGGGCCGCTCGGCGCGGTCGCGGTGCAATTCACCTGACGGGAAAAGGAATGCAGACTCCGCAAAACGCCTTCAAACGGCGCCTGCTCGCCAGGGAGTTGCAGATCGGGCTATGGTGCAGCCTCGGCAGCAATATCGCAGCCGAGATCGTCGGCGACAGCGGCTTTGATTGGGTCTTGCTCGACACCGAGCATGCCCCGAACGAGCCGCCCGACGTGCTGGCGCAGCTCCAGGCTTTCGCGGTCGGTACGGCGCAGGTCGTCGTGCGCCCGGCCTGGAACGATGCCGTACTGATCAAGCGGCTGCTGGATATCGGTGCGCAGACCTTGCTCGTGCCCTTTGCGCAGAATGCCGAAGAGGCAAGACGCGCGGTGGCGGCCTGCCGCTATCCGCCGGCCGGCATCCGCGGCATCACGACCGGCGGCCGCGCCAGCCGCTATGGCCGCGCGGCGTCCTATCTGAAGGAAGCCGACCGGCAGATCTGCCTGCTGGTGCAGGCGGAAACACCGGGTGCGATCGATCGCATTCCCGAAATCGCCGCCGTCGACGGTGTGGACGGCGTCTTCGTCGGACCATCCGACCTCAGCGCATCGATGGGACACATCGGCAATCCCCTGCATCCGGAGGTGCAGCGCGCGATCGAAACGGCCGCGAAGCGGATCAACGATGCCGGCAAGGTGTCGGGCATCCTGACCTCGGTCGAAGCCGATGCGCGACGCTACATCGAATGGGGCTACCGTTTCGTCGCCGTCGGCACCGACATCGGGCTGCTTGCGCGGAATGCCGATGCGCTTGCGGCAGCATTCCCCAGGAAGTGAAGGGGATGGCATTGACCGCCGATAAGATGTTGAATGCCGTCAACATGCAGGATTTTGCAGTCAGGAGAGGACCATGAACCAGCTTCCAGTCGTGAAACTCCAGGAGATCGCAAAAGAGCTCGCCGAGAGCGGGCAGCGGGTCAAGGTGCTGTGGCAGGAGCCGGGCTCGCTCGCCTTCGTGGCCCGCGGCCGCGAGTATCGCAGCGAATTCCACATCAATGGCAGCGATGAAGTCACCTACATGATCAAGGGGACGATGAACCTCCATTACCGCACCCCGGAGGGCAAGGAAGAAATCGCCGTCATTCCGGAAGGGTCGACCAACTGGATGCCGCCGGGCGTGCCGCATTCGCCGCGCTTCCCGCCCGATGCCTTTGCGCTCATCGTCGAGCGCCAGCGGCACGCCGGCGAAATCGACAAGTTCCACTGGTACTGCCAGAGCTGCGGCAATTTCCTGCATGAGGAGACGTTCGTGGTCGCCGACTATCGGGCCGACCCGGTGTCGCAGGCCTATAAGCGGTTCTTCGACAATGAGGATGCCCGCACCTGCAAGAAGTGCGGCACGGTGATGCCGAACGCGCTGGCGCAGGCGGCCAGGAAATCGTGAGGTAATCCTGAAGCGGAGGAATTGACGTGCCCAAGAAATTCGTGACCTCGGCCAACGCGCCGACGACCGGCTTCACCGATCTGCAGAAGCCGCCGCCGATCGCGCAGGCGATCCGCTTCGGCAACATGCTGTTCGTGTCGGGGCAGGGGCCGCTCGATCCCGCCACCAGGACGGTAGTCGAGGGCGACATCGAGGTGCAGACGCGCCGGACGCTCGACAATCTCCTGAGCGTGCTGGAGGCGGGCGGCGCCACGCTCGCCAACGTCGTCAACATGCGCGTGATCCTGCGCGACGTCGCCGACTTCCCGCGCTTCAACGAGGTGTTTCGCAGCTATTTCGAGAACGACCGCGTCACGCGCACCTGCGTCGGGGGCACGCCGCACCGCAAGGGCGTCAATGTCGAGATCGACTGCGTCGCGATGTTCGACTGAAGGGGTGGTTTGCGTGAAGCCGTGACGCGATCAGTCCGATCGCGTCAGGCAATCCCCATATAGGTCTGCTGCACCATCGGATTGACCGATAGCTCCTCGGTCGACCCGCTGAGCCTGACGCGTCCCGAATCCACCACGACGCCGCGTCCGGTCAGCTCGAACGCGGTGGCCACGTCCTGCTCGACCAGCAGCAGCGACAGGCCCTCCCGCATGATCTGGCGCAGCGCCGTGCCGAGGAGATCGACGATCTTCGGCGCAAGCCCGAGCGACAATTCATCGATCATCAGGAGTTTCGGCCCGCTCATGATGCCGCGCGCGATCGCACACATCTGCTGCTCGCCGCCCGACAGCGTTCCCGCCGCCTGGTGGCGCCGCTCGGCCAGGATCGGGAACAGCGTCAGCATGCGGTCGAGGTCGTGCTTGATCCCGGCCTTGTCGGTGCGCAGGTAAGCGCCGGTGAGGAGGTTGTCGACCACGTTCATCGGCCCGAACAGGCGGCGGCCTTCCGGCACGTGAACGATGCCACGGCTCAGGATTTGCCGCGGCGTGTGGTTGGTGATGCCTTCGCCATGGAATTCGACCGTGCCGGAGCGGGCGCGCAGGAGACCGGAAAGCGTGCGCAGCAGCGTGCTCTTGCCGGCGCCGTTGGAGCCGACCAGGCACACCGCTTCGCCCTCGTCGACGTGGAGATCGACGCCCCAGAGTACCTGGACGTCGCCATAGCCGGAGGTGAGATCCTTGACGCGGAGCAGCGGCGTGGTCATGGACGCACCATCTGGCGTTCGGCAAAGCGCGAACCGAGATAGGCCTCGATGACCCTGGGGTCGCGGATGACGTCGGCGGCCGGATCGTCGGCGATCAGCTCGCCGTGATGAAGCACGATGATGCGGCTGCACAGGCCGGTCACGACCTTCAGCAGATGCTCGATGATCACGATCGAGATGCCGCGCGCGGCGATGGCCCTGATGAGCTCCAGCGCCTGCTCGACCTCGGTGGTGTTCAGCCCCGCATTGACCTCGTCCAGCAGCAGGATATGCGGGTTCATCGCGAGGCTCTTGGCGAGCTCGAGCCGCTTGCGATAGGCCAGCGTCAACTGCTCGGCGGGCCGGTCGGCGAAGGCAGCAAGTCCGGTAAAGGCGAGGTGCTCCATGGCGACGCGCCGCGCGTCGTCCATCGATGCGATGCCGGCTGCGAACATCGCACCCGCCATCACGTTCTCCACGACCGTCATCGCGGGGAAGGGTTGCACCACCTGGAAGGTGCGGGCAATGCCGCGTGCCGAAATCTGGAAGGGTTTGAGGCGCTGGATCGGCTCGCCCTTGTGCAGGATCTCGCCGGAGCTTGCCGGATGCACGCCGGTGATGATGTTGACCAGCGTGCTCTTGCCAGCGCCATTGGGGCCGATCAGGCCGACGATCTGGCCGGGCTCGAGCGTGAGCGACACGTTGTGGATGGCGCGCACGCCGCCAAAGGACCGGCTGACATTCTTGAGCTGGAGCAGGGCGGTCATGCGGAGACCGCCTTGCGCCAGAGGTTGCTGATCCTGAAGGCCGAGAGCCCGGAGGGCAGGAACAGGATCAACACCACGATCAGGAAGCCGAGCACGCCGGTGTGAAGCTGCAGGAAATTGCGCCAGACGAGCTCATCCAGCGCCAGGAAGGCGACTGCGCCAATGATGGGGCCGAACACCGTTCCCATGCCGCCGAGCAGCGCCATGATGATCGGCTTGATCGAGAACAGCACGTCGTAGACGTCGGTCGGCTCGATGTAGCCGGTCCAGGACGCGTAGACCGCGCCGGCTGCCGCGGCGAAGGCGCCCGACAGCGTGAAGGCGATGATCTTGTAGCGGGTGGTGTCGATGCCGACGATGTTGGCGGCGTCCTCGTTCTGCCGGATGCAGTTCAGCGCGAAACCAAGCCGGTTATGCGCGACGATGTAAGTCGTGACGAATGCCGCAGCGGCGAGGCCGAGCATCACATAGAAGAAGAAGACCGCGAGCGCCGTCGGCGACCAGCCGAAGAAGGGCAGATTGAGGCCCATGCCGCCGCCGGTCAGGCTGGTCCAGCCATTGGTCAATTCGCGCAGCACCTCGGCGATGACGAGGGTCGCGATCGCAAAGGCGTGCCCCCGCAGCCGCAGCAGGATGAAGCCGAGCACCACCGCAAACGCAGTGCCGATCACGACCGCGACGATCCACGCGAGGGCGATCGGGAAGCCGCTCGACTGGACGACCGCGCCCGAATAAGCGCCGAGGCCGAAGAAGGCGGCGATCCCGAACAGGGGGTAGCCGGCAAAGCCGCCGACCACGTTCCACGCCATGGTCAACACGGCGTACATCAGGGTAATCGTCGCCAGCCGCAGCACGTAATTGTTACCGAGCAGCGGCAGCGCGAGCAGGAGTGCGACCACGAGGACGAAGATGAGGAGTTGCGGTCTGGTCATCAGAAGCCCTTGACGCCCAACAGGCCGTGCGGACGGACCAGCAGCAGGATGATCAGTACGACGAAGGCGAGCGTCAGCGCGTATTCCGAGCCGAACAGCACCGCGCCAAAACTTTCCAGCAGTCCAAAGGCCAACCCGCCGACCGCGGCGCCCGGCACGCTGCCGACGCCGCCCAGTACGCAGATGACGAAGGCCTTGCTGAGGAACAAGGGGCCGGAAAGCGGGGCGACCGGGAAGGAGGCGCTCAGCAGGCTGCCGGCAGCGCCCGCCATGGCCGCGCCGAGCGCAAAGGTGATGGCATAGGTCCGGTTCACATCGATCCCCATCAACATGGCCGCCTCACGGTCGAACCGCACCGCGACGATGGCGCGGCCGATCGAGGTCAGCCGCAGCAAAAGCCAGAGCAGGAGGATCAGCAGGAAGGCGATCACGGTCGAAGCCGCCCGATCGAGCGAAATGAACACATTGCCGAGATGGGCGATGCCGAGCGGGTGCGCGAGCAGCACTTTCTTGTAGTCGGCCGAGAACGACACCAGCATGGCGTTGTTCATCATCAGCTCGAGCCCGAAGGTCAGGATCAGCGTGACCAGCACCGAGCGGGTGATGACGCGGTTGATGAGACCGAGTTGGACGAAGTAGCCGATCCCGCCGAGCACAATTGCGGAGGTGATGACCGACAGGAAAGGATGGATGCCGAGCACGGTGTACGAGAAAAACGCGATATAGAAGCCGAGCACGATGAAGGAGCCGTGCAGCAGGTTGATGATGCTGAGCACGCCCCAGACCAGCGAGAATCCCGCGGCGATGCAGGCATAGAGGCCGCCGAGGATCAGGCCGTTGGCAAGGTACTGGAAGAAGATCATCAGCCGGAGATCCGTGTCGGTCCGTTGGGCGAGCTTGCCACAGCGGCCGGCGTCGCACGATTAGCCGAAAGCGCAGGGCGGCCGTGCCGCCACGCGCGTTTCAGGCAGGCTATTTCTTGTTGAAGCGGATCGGGGCCTGCGCGATCTCGGACGGATCGACCACGGTCGGCTTGCCGTCCTGGATCTGCATGGTCGGCGGCTTCAGCGAGTTGATCTGTCCGGTCGGGCCGAACTTGATGCGGCCGAAGAAGGTCGGGGTGTCCATCGCGGCAAGCTGGTCGCGGACCTTGGCCTTGTCGACGGTGCCGGCCTTGGTGATCGCGAGCGCCAGCACGGCGCCGCAGGCCGCAGCGGAGGACACCGAATAGTCAGGATAGGTGTTGTTGTAGTTCTTGCGGAACAGCTGCTCGAAATTCTCCGCCGAGCCGAATACGTCCTCGCCTTTGAACTTGGCGGCGACGTCCCACCAGGAGGACGTCACCACATTCTCGGCGAGCTTGCCGGTGCCGGCGATGAACTCGGGCGTGGTCGGGCCGACCAGCATGGCGATCAGCGGCGCGGTCACGCCCTGTTCTTCCATCTGCTTGCGGATCTGGATGTTGTCGTTGGTGTAGCCCGTCACATAGATCAGGTCGGGATTGCTGGAGCGCATTTGCGTCAAGGCCGAGCTGAAATCGACGGTGCCGATCGGGAATTTCTGTTCCGAGACGATCTCGAACCCCTTTTCCTTGGCGTACTTGGTCAGTTCTTCCGCGATGGCGAGCGGAAACAGGTCATTACGCGAGAGCACGGCGACGCGCTTCATGCCCGGGTTCTTGGCAATCAGGAGATCGATCAGGGGACGTGTCACGGTGTCGTTCGGCGTGTACATGCCGAACAGGTACTTGAAACCCTGGTCGTAGACCTGGGCGGAGGCGGCTTGTGCCGCGATCATCGGCACGCCGTATTTCTCGGTAACCGCGCTCACCGCCTTGGTGGCTCCGGAGCCGAAGGGGGCGAAGATCGCGTCGACCTTGCCCTCGGTGATCATCAATTCCGCCGACTGCACGGCGCGCGGCGTGTTGGACTGGTAGTCGGAATAGCTGATCTCGACCTTGTACGTGTCGGCGCCCGCCTTGATGCCGCCGGCCTCGTTCTGGGTCTTGGCCCAGAGGTCGTAGCCGGACTTCATGCGCAGGCCCTCCGGTGCGAGCCCGCCGGTCAGTGGCAGCGGCGCTCCGATCTTCAGGACCTTGTCCCCGGCTTGTGCGCCGGACACCGCGCCAAGCAACCCAAGGGCAGCGACAGCGAGAGCGGCGCCGGCAGTCTTCAAACCTGTCATCCCATCCTCCAAATTCAAACAACGTAACATGCGTTATGCAGTGACGCCGTGGACCCAGCGGCCGCCGACCATGGTCGCCACGCATCGGATATCGAGCAGCCCTTCGGCGCTCACGTTGAGCGGATTTCCGGACAACACGGCGATGTCGGCAAAATAACCCGGCAGCAGGGGGCCTTTGCGATCTTCCTCGAAGGTCAGCCACGCACCGTTCACGGTAAGCAGGCGGAGCGCGGCCTCGTTGGTGAGCGCGCCGTTGGCGCCCATCACCTTTCCCGAACGGCGGTCCTTGCGGGCGAGCATCACCCACATGCAGAACAGGGGATCGTTCGGTACCGCGTCGGTCGCAGCCGACACCGGCACGCCGAGCTCGATCAGCCCGCGCGCCGGTGACAGGAGGTCGAGTTGTTGGTCATCGAGGCTCGCGAAGGTGTGGCCGACCTTCCACAGATAGTGCGCCGGGATCAAAGTGACGGCGACGCCCATCGCCTTGATCGCGTTGAGGTCACGCTCGCTCGCCTTGCTGATATGCTCGATCACCCATCGCCGCTCGCCGATCGGATAGTGCTTTGCGACGCGTTCGAGGATCGGAACCACTTCGTGCAGTCTGTCAGAGGCCAGCGTGTGCAGGCGCAGATTGTACCTGCCGGCGAGCAAGCACAGCTCTTCGAAATCGGACGGCGTATTGACGCTCGGCAGGCCGCCGCCCCAGCCGGTGTCGCCCATGTCCCTGCGCAGGAGATCGTTGAATTGCGGGTTGCCGCCATAGCCGACGAAGATGCCGGAAATCTTCAGCCAATCATCACCGAACCCGCGCCCGCGCGCGGCGGACAGCCAGTAACGCATGGCGTATTCGGCTTCCGCCGTGCTGAGCCAGGCAGGGCTCATCACGAGGGAGCTGCGCAGCGTCAGTTCGTTGCGCTCCCAGAGCTCGCGAAAGCTTGCAACGACTTCGGGCGCGCAGCCATGTCCCTCGTAGACGCTGGTGGTGCCCTTGTCGTGATAGATCGGCAGCGAGCGGCGCAGCCCTTCGATACGGTCATCCTGCGTGAAGCGCGGCACGGCCGGCAACAGGTCCGGCTCCGCCATCCGCGTGTAGTTGCGTTCGATGATGAGCCCGGTCGGCTCGCCGGAAGCATCATGGACGATCTCGACGCCGTCGACCCGCGGCTTCGTCGCGCGATCGATGCCGTTCAGCTTCAGCGCGAGGCTGTTGAGGATCATGAAGCAGGGTGGCTCGCCCCAATACCCGCTCGGGCTCGAGATGTAGACGGGGTTGTCAGGCGCGACGCCGTCGAGATCGCCGCGGTTGGGCAGGCGGCCTTCGGCGAGCGACTTGTCGGCTTCCCAATAATAGGGCGGCTCGCCGATCGGCATGGTGACAATCCATTCGCCGGGTTTTCGTCCGGCGACGAGCTTGCGGATGCGGCCAAGGATATCGGCGATCGATTTCGCGCCCTCGAGCGAAGGACGGATCGTCTTGAGGCCGAGGCTGTCGGAGTGGGCATGGGTGTCGTTGAAGCCGGGGATCAGCGTGTTCGCGCCGAAATCATGTAGTTTCGTTTCCGGTCCGCGCAGTTCCATGACCTTGTCGCGGCGTCCGGCAAACAGGATGCGACCGCCCGCGATTGCAACGGCTTCCGCCGTGCTGCCAGCGCGGTCCAGCACCAGCACATTTCCGGTCAGGATGGTGTCGGCGGTCTGAACCCCCATAACGCCCTTTTTCGCGGCCCGCGATCTGTCTCATAAATATTTGATGTTTTTATTGAGATGCAATTCAGTTGTCAAATTGTACAAATTTATTGTTGCGGGTTTTGACGGCAAAAGCTGCCACCAAAGCGTGCGGATTGCCCGAGAGGGAGCAAAGGGGCGGCGCGTCACGTCTGTGGCGAATGGTCGCCCGCCCGGTAAAATCGCGCAAGTCCTTCCTGGTAGCGATCGAGCAGCGGCTTCAGCGCCACGATGTCGGCCGCGGCGCTTTCGAGTTGCCGCGAAAGCTCCTGCCGCAGCGTGTCCTCGTCGATCCCGAGCACCTTGCCGTCGCGCACGATCTCCTTGCCCGCGGCGAAGACGGACGCGATATGTCCGCTTCGCGCCCGTGTGAAGAAGGTCCGGAAGGGATCATCCAGGCTTGCTGGAATATCGGACGCAAGTTTCTTGTAGTCGAGCACGATGAAATCGGCAGGCGCTCCCCTGGCGAGTTGCCCGAAGTGACGCTCGCCGCATACGGCGCAGGCGCCGATGGCGCTGCCGGCGTGGAAGATGTCTTCCCGCGTGATCTCCGTGTTGAAGCCGAGGCCTGCGTGCAACAGATAGGCGAGACGAAGCTCGCGCAGGATATCGTCGTCATCGTCAAGCGCGAGGGAGTCGAGCCCGATCGCAAACGGCACGCCGGCGGCCTTCATCGCGGCAAGCTGGGCGATGCCGGATTTGAGGCGGAGGTTCGAGCTTGTGTTGATGGACACGGTGACGCCGTGGCCGGCGAGCAGCTCGTTTTCTTCCGGGCGCAGCCACACGCCATGCGCGACGGTCAGGCGGGGTGAAAGCAGCCCGAGCTTGGCAAGCCGCGCGACCGGACCTTCGCTGTATTGCCGGTCGGTCCATCTGCGCTGATAGCGGCTTTCGAGAAGATGCATATGCACGCGCCGGTCCGACGCCGATGCGGCCTTCGCCACTTCCGCCAGGAGCCCGTCGCTGCACCATTCCATGCCGACCGGACCATATTGAACGGTGAGGCGGGAGCTCTCGCAGCGGCTCGCGATCATCTCCACCGTATCGAGCTGGGTCGATATCGCCGGGATCGGCCTGAGCCAGCGCGTTGTGATCGCTTCGATGTCACCAGGCTCCATGTGCGCCAGGATCGCGTCATCCGCGCCATAGCCGAGGCGATTGCGGTCGCGGAGCGGCACGACAAAGGCGACGCGGATGCCGACGTCTTGCGCTGCGCGTGCGACATCTGCAGCCGCGGCGACCAGGCTCGGCTGATCCGTCGAGAGGTGACAATGCACGACCGAGGTGATGCCCGCGCGCGCCATCCGCGCGAAAGCCAATGCGGCGATCACATAGGAATCGAGGCGGGGAAGCGTGTAGGTCGCGGGCACCCAGGCTTCGACAGCCGTGTCGAACGCGCCATAGGCCGAAGTCTTCAATCCGCGGCCGTGGTCGTGGGCATTGGCGAGCGCGGGAACGATCAGCGTGTCCGGAAAGGCGGCTTGTTCATTGGAGGAGGTAACGTCCTGGATCAATCCATCTGCGTAGCGCAGCGTCGCATCGTGGCTGATCGCCGGCGAGTTTGCCCGCTGCAGCAGGCGCCGCGTTCGGATGGAGTATTGGGTGCGGCCTAGGTCCGGTCCGGATTCCATTCGAATGCAAAACCCTCCGGCGTGCGCCGGATGAAGCAGCCCCGGCTCGGGACGAAATGCGTCGGCAGCAGCAGCGTGCGGCTCTCGGCGGCGGATTCCAGGAGTTGCAGCCGCGAGCGGACACCGAGGGCTGGATCGTCGTCGAGGCTCGTGCCCCAATGCGGATGGTGGACTTGCAGCGGAACATGCATCACGTCGCCGGAAAAGAGCGCCTGCTTGCTCTTCGACCTCAGGCGGATCGCGACGTGCGCCAGCGTGTGTCCGGGCGCCGGCTCGACGGTCAGCATCTCGTCCAGCTCATAGCCGTCTTCGACCGCGACCGACTGCCCGGCTTCGATCACCGGCAGGATCGAGTCCTCCCAGGTGAACTCGTTATGCGGCGAGAAACGGTACGATGCGTGTTTCGGATTCCAGCGGTCGAGCTCGGCGCGGTGGGCGATGTATTTCGCGTTGGGAAAGGTCGGCTGCCAGCGGCCGTCGCGCAGCACCGTATTCCACCCGACATGATCGGCGTGCAGATGGGTGCACATGACATAGTCGACCTGTTCGGGCCTGACGCCGGCCGCGGCGAGTTTGTCGAGCCAGTCATGTTCGCGCTGGTGGAAGCGGGGAAAGTAGGGGCGGTTCTTGTGGTTGCCGCCGCAGCAGTCGATCAGGATCACATGGCGGCCGGTCTTGACCAGATAGGATCGGACCGAGGTGCGAAACTTGCCGGCGTCCGGGTCATAGTGAAGCGGTTTCATCCAGTGCATATGCCGGGCGAGCGCGTCCGGGTTGCAGTCCGGCAGCAATTGTTGCGGCACGAAGCTCGGCTGCACGCTCTCTTCGACATCAACGATGATCGCTTCGCCGACACTTACCATTCGAACATCAACTCCCGAGCCTTGTCTCGTCGCGGAGGACGCCGAGATGGGTGATGGCTTCGGCGCCCTCGCGGCGGATCAAGCCTTCGTTCGGCTCGGTGAGGACGCCGTTGCGCTTCCTGATACAGCCATCGATGCAGACGAACTCCACGCCATCAGCGGCGAAGTGGCTCAAGGCCGTGCCGGTCGGGAGCTGCGCCGATTCCCGAACGAGGATCAGGTCGGCACGTTTGCCAGGCGACAGCGATCCCGTCCATTGATCGAGCCCGAGTCGGCGCGCCGCGCCGATCGTGCGGTCGGCGGCGGCGCCGTCCGGGCTTGGAGGGGAATGATCCGCCGGTGTCAGCGGCAGCCGATGCGGCGCGAGTATTTGCTCCAGATCCTTGTCGTCTCCGGTGATGCCGAGATCGAGCAGGTGCTCGACTGGCTCGGCAAACCAGGTCTCGTACAACTCGCGCACCGCTTTCTTCGGTTCAGGCGCGGTTTGCGCGTCCAGTGGAAAACTGAAGCGGCCGCGCAAACCTGCGTCGATCTGCGCCAGAATGGCAGTTTCGGCTTGGCCGCTTCCGATGTCCGCACCGCAGACATGCACGCAGGTGAAGCCGGCCGATGCCAGATCGAGCAGCGCCAAACGCACGGCGCGGTAAACATCTTCGGCCTCCGCGGCCTGAAAGCCTGCCCCGTGTGGGTCTTCGGTGCGAAGAAGCTCGCTGACGAGATGCCGGTGATCGGCCACGAGGCCGGGCAGGGCGGAGAGGCCCGAGCCGTCGATCTCAAGGGTTGAGGTCGCAGCCAAGCCGCGCCCGATATTGGCGATCACGCCGTCGCGGACGTGGATATCGGCATTCGCGAGATCGCCGATATGCGGATCCATGGTGATTGCGTTGATGTTGCGGATGACGAATTCGGTCTGGCCGGGATGCGCGGCGGGCGCAGCCGAATACGACGTCCTGCGCTCGTAGGCTGTGCGGCGCTTCAACGCGCGCGCGAAGTCGAGAACCGGCTCGGCCACACCTTCGGCGAAGAAGCCGCCCGGCGGTCGGCAGCACAGGCAGAACATCGGTCGCCGACGCTCCTTGATCGTAACTCTATCGGGCGCCTGCGAAGCTGCAACCGCCCGTTTCCGATGTTTGACACGGATGAAAGGATCATACAATGTTTCATGAAACATAAAAATCGCAATATTTATTTGAAGAGCCCTCTGCGGCGAGGAAGGGACCTGCGATGCGACACTTTATGCTAGGGGCGGCGTTGGCGACGGTTCTGACGACAGGCGTCCTGGCGGAAGTTCCCGGCAATTCCGTGAAGATCGGCGTGCTCAGCGACTTTTCCGGGCCGTTCGCCGATCAGGCCGGCAAAGGCTCCTTCATCGCGGCGCAGATGGCGGCCGAAGACTTCGCAAAGGAATCGAAGGGCCTCAAGACCGAGATCATCTTCGCCGATCACCAGAACAAGCCTGACGTTGGCTCCGCCATCGCGCGGCGCTGGATCGACCAGGAGAACGTCGTGGCGATCGTCGACCTGCCGAATTCCGGCGTGGCGCTGGCGGTCAACACGGTGATGAAGGAGAAGAACCGGACCATGCTGGCGTCGGGCTCGGCGACTTCGGACCTGACCGGAAAGTTCTGCCAGCCGACCACGGTGCAATGGGCGCTCGATACCTGGGCGCTGGGCAACGCCATGGGCAGCGCGATCACCGAACGCGGCGGCAAATCCTGGTTCTTTGTCAGCTTCGATTACGCACTCGGCAAGGCGCTGCAGCGCGACACCACCGAGGCGATCGAAAAACAGGGCGGCAAGGTGCTCGGCGCGGTGACGCATCCCTTGGGGACGACCGATTTCAGCTCCTATCTGCTGCAGGCGCAGGCATCCGGCGCCGACGTGATCGCGCTTGGCGATACCGGGGCCGATGCGATCAACGCCATCAAGCAGATCGCCGAGTTCAACATCCTGGGCGGCGGCAAGAAACTCGCGGCGCTGTTCATGCAGATCGTCGACATCGATGCGCTCGGGCTCAAGGCCGCGCAGGGCCTGCTGCTGAGCGAGGCCTATTACTGGGACCTCAACGACAGCACGCGCGCCTGGAGCAAGCGGTTTGCGGAGCGGATGGATGGGCGCATGCCGACCATCAACCATGCCGCGACCTATTCGGCGACGATCGCCTATCTGCGCGCGGTGCAAGCGGCGCAAACGGTCGAAGGCGACAAGGTGGTGACGCAGATGCAGTCCGCCGAGATCAACGATCCCCTGTTCGGTCCGGTCAGGGTCAGGAAGGACGGCCGCGCCGTCCACACCATGTTCGTGTTCGAGGTGAAGAAGCCCGAGGAATCGAAAGGCCGTTACGACTATTACAAGCTGGTGCGGACCATCCCCGCCGAACAGGCGTTCCGCCCGATCGACAAGGGCGGATGCCCGATGATCCATTAGCGGTCGCGCGCGGACAAATGGGATGACGATTCGAGGAAGAGTTATCCCGATCTAGCGTCCGAGCCAGGGAATCCACCAGCGCTCCAGCACGACAAAGGCGCGGTTGATGAGGTAGCCCGTGGCCGACAGGCTGATGATCGCAGCGTACATGGGTTCGGGGCGCAGCGCGTATTGCATCTGGACGATGTAATAGCCGAGTCCGCTGGAGCCCGCGATCATTTCGGAGATGACGGTGACGACGAGCGCGATCCCGATCGCGATCCGCATGCCGGCGGCGATCGTCGGCGTGGCCGCGGGCAGGATCACGCTCGTCAATGTCTTGATGCGCCCGATCCCGAAGGTGCGGGCGGTCTCCAGCAGCACCGTATCGATGCCCGCGATCCCGGCCAGGGTGTTGAGGAATACCGGGAAGAAGCAGGCCAGCGCCACCACCACGACCTTCAGGAGATCGTCCACGCCAAGAAAGAGAATGAGCATCGGTACGATCGCAGGCGCGGGGATTGGTCGTATGACCTCGATGATCGGTTTCACGGCGTAGCGAACCCAGCGATTGATGCCGAGCAGAGAGCCGAGGGCGATTCCCGCGGCCCAACCAAGCGCGTAGCCGGACGCCATGCGCCGAAGCGTCGAGGCGGTGAGTTGCAGCAATTCGCCGCCGGTCCACCCCCTGACGAGGGCCAGCGCGACGCCGCTCACGGGCGGCCAATTGGAACTGTTGACCCAGCCGAGCCGGGCCGACGCCTCCCATAAGGCGAGCAGGGCAGCGACAAGGAGGAAGCCGCGCAGACGCCGAGCGAGCCGGAGCGGTGCTGCGAAGAGGCTTTCAACCGCTCCGCCACTCCGCTGCCGCGGCATCATGTGCGCGTCGGTCACAGCGCCGGTTCGAAGATCAAGGGCTTCACCGCGATCGGGCCGCGCAACAGCTTGTTCTCGATCATCAGCTTCATCGTCGTCTCGATCTGTGCGGGATCGACGCGCATCGGCGAGGGCGACATCTTCACCTGCTTGAGCAGGCCAACGTCGATCCTGGTGAAACCGGAGACGATCTCGAGCAGCGGCGGCGTGCCGCGATTGGCGTTGTACCACTCGATGCCCCGGCGTAGCGCGCGCAGGAATTTGGCGGCGGTTTGCGGGCGGTCGGCCAGGAATTTGGAGGTCGTCAGGTACTCGCCGACGTCGACGCCGAGCTGAACCGCGCTGTAGGGATGCGCGATCGCCTTGAATTCCGGTTTTGCGCTCGCGAGCGCGACATAGGGAATGACCATGAAGCCGCCGTCGATCTGCTTCTGGCGCAGCGCGTCCTCCATTTGCGGGTGCGGGACCTCACGGTAGGTGACCTTGTCGGGATCGCCGCCGCTCGCCTTGATCCAGGCGCGGGCATAGAGCCAGATCACGTTGTTGCGGGTGTTGACGCCGACATTCTTGCCTTCGAGATCCTTGCCGGTGGCGATGCCGCTGTCGCTGCGCACCACCATCGCGGAGCTGTCGTCTTCGATCTTCTCGATCTTGGTACCGGGCGCGATGACGCGGATATCGATGCCCTGTTGCGCGGCGAGCAGCATCGACACGACATTGCCGTAGACGATGTCGAACGACCCTGCCACCAGCCCGGGAATGCCGACTGCGCCACCGGCCGAGGGCGAGGTGTCGATCTCGAGGCCTTCCTCGGCGAAGTAACCCTGCTTGATGGCGGAGAACAGCGGCGTGACGTCGTTGATGGGAATGATGCTGACGCGCAGCTTTTCCGGTTCTGCCTTCACCGCGCCAGCCATTCCTGCACCGACGACGGCGCCCAACGCGAGACCGAATATCCATCTGGCTGAATGCCGCATCGCATGTACTCCCTTGTTCGTTTTCCGTCCGCTCGGCGCATGATCCGGAAAAGTGTGTAGCGGTTTTCCGAGAAGATCATGCGCAAAACAAAAAGCTGAAGTGCGATGATGATTCATCTTGAATCATCATCGCGCTTTAGCGTCCATGCCAGGGGATCGCCAACCTCTCGATCCGGTCAAACAACAGGCTGCATGCGGCGCCAAAGGCGGCCAGCACGACGACCCACGCATACATCTGGTCGGTCTGGAATGCGCGCTGCGTGTCGAGGATAATGAATCCGAGGCCGCTCTGGCCGGCGAGCATCTCGGCGAGCACGGCAAGCACGATGCCAAGGCTGAGCGCGACCTTCATGCCCGTGAAGATCGCGGGCAGGGTCGCGGGCAGGACCACCGAGCGGATGGTGCGCCAGCGCGAGCACCCGAAGGTGCGTGCGGTTTCGCCGAGCACCGGGTCCATGCCGCGAACGCCCTGATAGACGTTGATCAGCACCGGAAACACCGCGGCGAACACCACCACGGTCACCATGGTCAGAGGCCCGATGCCGAGAAACAGGAACAGCGCCGGCACCAGCGCCGATTTCGGGATCGGCCGCAGCGACTCGACGAGCGGCTCCAGCAGGCCGTTCGCGAATTCGCTGCAGCCCATCCAGACCCCGATCGCGATGCCGAGCGTGCACGCGATCAGATAGGAGCCGGCAAAGAGGGCCGCCGTGTGCAGCAATTGCTGCCAGATATCGCCGTCGGCAATCAACGCCACGAGCGCGCTGGCGACCGCCGAGGGCGGCGGCAGCAGCGCCGGGTTTGCGAGCCGGTGATCCGACGCGTACTCCCAGAGGCCGATCACCGCCATCAGCGAAGCAAGCCCGATCAACGCAGCGAGATGTTTTTCCTTCATCGGCCGGCTTCCGCCAGGTCGCCGAGCAGGGCAGTCATCAGATGGTGGCGCAGCTCGAGGAAGCGCGGGTTCTCGCGCGTCGTGAGCTGGTTTCGCGGGCGCTCGAGCTCGATCGGCACGATCTCGGCCACACGTGTCGGGCGCTGCGTGAGCACGGCCACGCGGTCCGCCATGAACACGGCTTCCTCCACGTCATGCGTCACCAGGATCGCCGTGAAGCCGTTCTGCCGGCACAGCTCCAGCACCAGCGTCTGCAATTCCATCCGCGTCAGGGCGTCGACCGCGCTGAAGGGTTCGTCGAGCAGCAGCACATCAGGGTTCGCGGCGAGTGCGCGGGCGATGGCGACGCGCTGCTGCATCCCGCCAGACAGTTGCCAGGGATATTTGTCCTCGAAGCCGGCGAGGCCGACTTGCGCGATATAGCGGCGGCAGGTCTCGCGGAGGTCGGCGCGGCGTGCTCCCCTCGTCTGTTCGAGCGGGAACATCACGTTCGCGATCACCGTGCGCCACGCAAACAGCGATCTCGAATATTGCTGGAACAGATAAACGAAACGCGGCGGCGGACCGGACACGCGCCGTCCGCTTTCCTCCACGACGCCCGCAGTCGGTTCCAGCAGGCCGGCAATGATCTTCAGCAGCGTCGACTTGCCGCAGCCGGAGGGGCCGACAATGGCCAGGAATTCAGCCCGCGCTGCTTCCAGCGAAATGCCGTCGATGGCGACGAGCGGCTTTCCGGTGCCGTCGTCAAAGACTTTCCTGACGTTGCGGAGCGAGACGCGGGCTTCCATGCCTAGGGGCTCCGCTCGTAGACGACGCGGCCGCCGACAACGGTCTTGAGCGCCACGATATTCTTGATCTCGTCCTGGTCGACTGTCAGCGGGTCGGCCGAGAGGATCGCGAGATCGGCGAGCTTGCCGACCTCGATCGAGCCGGTGCGATGCTCGGCAAAAGCGTAGCGGGATGCCGCGCTGGTATAAAGTCGCAGCGCTTCCTCGCGGCTGATGGCTTGCCCCGCGCCATAGACCGTACCGTTCTTGTCCTTGCGCGTGATCGAGATCGACATGTTCACGAAGGGGTTGAGCAGGTTGATCGGATAATCGGTGCCCTGCGCCACCATGTCGAGGCCCATATGGTCGATCATCGACCGAAGGGGGATCGCGCGGTCCGCGGTCGCCTTGCCGAGATGGCTCGCAATCGTCGCCGCCTTGTCCCACATGAAGGCGCTTTGCGTGTCGACGCGCACGCCAAGCCGTCTGGCACGGTCCATCTGGTCCGGCTGCATCAGGCTGCCGTGAATGACGATGAAGCGGCGATCCCGGATCGAATGCTCCTTGTCGGCCAATTCATAGGCATCCAGGATCTTGTCGACCGCAGCATCGCCTACGGCGTGCGTTCCGACGCGCCAGCCATAGCGGTTCGCGATCGAAACCATCCGGTTCAGCCGTTCCTGCGACACCACCACCGTGCCATGATAGTCGGGCTGGCCCGGATAGCCTTCGCGCATGTCGGCGGTCCGCAGCGTCATGCCGCCATCGACCTGCATCTTGACGCCTGAAAAGGAGAGCCACTCGTCGCCGAAATCCGAGAACACGCCCATTTTCGACAGCAGCGCCTCGAATTCAGTCTCCGGCATGGTGGGATTGAGCGCGCCGGTCGGCGCATACATGGCGCTGATGCGAAGCGTCGCTTCGCCGCGACGCGCGAGGATCTGGTGCACCTTCAGGTCGACCGGGTCGACCCGCGCGCTGATCGCGCTGGTGATGCCGAAAGTATTGAAATAGGCCATCGCGTCCCGGATCTGGCTGGTGCGGACTTCCCGTGACCAGACCGGCAGCAAATCCTGTACCAGATCCTCGGCATTCTCTTCGAGCACGCCGGTTGCGTCGCCATTGGCGTCGCGGTGAATCTCGCCGCCGTCGGGATTGGCCGTGTTGCGATCGATGCCGGCCAGTTTCAGCGCGAGGCTGTTGGTGAGCGTGAAATGGCCGACCGGCAGGCAGACCGGATGGTTGGGCGCAACCTCGTCGAGCTCGTAGCGCGTGAGGAAGCGCTTTTCCTTGAGCTGCGCCATCGGATGCCACATGCGGCCGCGAATCCATTCGCCTGCTGGCGTACGCGCCGTCATGTCGGCGACGCGGGCGAGCGCCTCGGCCACGCTGCCGATGCCGTCGAACGAAACCGTGTAGTTCAACAGGCCGGCCGCCTCGACATGCGCATGGGTGTCGATCAGGCCGGGAACGACGGTGTTGCCGCCGGCGTCCAGCACCCGTGTTTTCGGACCGGCCAGCCCACGCATGTCGGCTTCATCGCCCACGCCGATGAACCTGCCGTCCTTGATCGCAACGCTTTTGGCAATCGAGAAGGCGGCATCGGCTGTCACGATCCTGGCGTTGACGACGATCATGTCCGCGTGGAGCGCGGCGAGGGCATTGCTTGACGGCATAATAAAGCGGCTTCCCATCGGTTGGCGCGGAGCGGGCACCAAACATATAAATATTACATGTTTTATAAATGTATTAGAATGCTATGATGAATGTCAAAGCCCGGTGCTGTCGCAGTGAAACCCGCCGGCAGAGGCGCTTCGGCGAGGCGTCGGCAGTGGTAAGGAGGACGAGCCGAGCACCATGACGGCGCGAGCGAACGAACCCCGGGGCCTGCCGCGATGCGCTGCTTTCAATTCCCCGGCTAAGGCACGTTCATTCCTGCGGGGTGAGAGATCTGAGCGAAAGCGGGGCTGGCCTCCAACTCGACAACCTTCTGCTTTCACCGACCGACTTCAACCATCTCGTCGATGGCTTCCGAAACACGCTTGCTTGCCGTCTGATCTGGAAAGATGGCTGCTTTGCCAGGATCGCTTTTGGGCCCGTTTCAAACGGCGCCAATTCTTCTGACGAGGAACCCGCATCCTGATCTCAGGCAGCCCTTGTCACGATCGCTTGGCGATTTTGATTTTTCGTCAGTTCCGTTTCGCGTCAAAGATACTTTCGCGCAGATGAAGGATTGCGGCTGGCGGCTGGGGCAAACCACTCGGCACCTGACTTGCAAGACTCTCGGATGATTACGGCCAATTGTGCCAAACCGAGGCGCGCTTATGGTTACTTCATCCCGTTTTGAGACTTTAACCAATCGCTATGTGTTGGTTCAGGAAAGAACCCAGACGCTCATTTCCGACCTGCGTCGTCTGGTTCAGTTGCTCGAGTCCGAAATCGAAAGCGAAGAAGGGTCCACACGCATTTTCGATCGGGCGAACTCAAACTATCCCGTTGCGGTGCAGAAGCTTAGAACCCGGCGGGACAATCTGATCGCCACGATCTCCCAACTGGAAGAAAACGGTTGAAGCGACGGAACAATTGCCGGAGCCTTGCATGGCCGCAGGCATCAAGTTGGGCACTTGATTGCGCCACGCCGGGCACGACCCGCGCCTAGCGGTAATAGTAGCTTGATCCCCAGCCGCCCGCCGTATAGCGGCTCCAATAGCCTGTTCCGCCGTAAGGCCCATAGGCACCGTAAAGCGAACTGCACGAGTATCTGTCGGGGCAGCCAAGCCGGCAGAACTTCTGCCAGCCGCAGCTTTCCGGGCCGCAAATCCATTGACGCGAACAATGCCCGCCCGTCGCAACTCTTGCCGGCGCGCCCCGGCTGTAAACGCCCACGTCAGCCGCACGTGCGACATCGCTAAACGCCAGCAGGCCAACCAC
>Ga0207707_10000087_pt1 | contig 93123 bp, 67 predicted proteins | sample KBSC83BmetaG_FD_184336 | JGI IMG/M metagenome (GOLD analysis project Ga0207707, IMG submission 184336) | Corn rhizosphere microbial communities from Kellogg Biological Station, Michigan, USA - KBS C8-3B metaG (SPAdes) (version 2) | ecosystem: Host-associated > Plants > Roots > Rhizosphere ... | reverse complement strand
ACTCCCGCTGCAGACGTCATCAACACCGAGATCCGCTAGCCCTACGCTTGCCCCACAAGGGCAAACAGTTGCTCGTGTTGCGACGATCGCTAGAAACTGCCCAATCGAAAATTGACCCCCTGATGGTCATTCGTCTGTCTGTCCGGCCGCGGGGACGCGGCCGAGGTCTCGGTCTTTGAGTCGGTAGCTGTCGCCCTTGAGGGCGATGACTTCGGCGTGGTGGACGAGCCGGTCGATCATGGCTGCGGCGACGACGTCGTCACCGAAGACTTCGCCCCAACGGCCGAACGGCTTGTTGCTAGTGACGATCAGGCTGGCGCGTTCGTAGCGGGAGCTGACGAGTTGGAAGAAGAGGTTGGCGGCTTCGGGTTCGAACGGGATGTAGCCGACTTCGTCGACGACGAGCAGCGGGTAGCGACCGAGCCGGACAAGCTCGGTTTGCAGCCGGCCGGCGTGGTGGGCGTCGGCGAGCCGAGCGACCCATTCCGACGCGGTCGCGAACAGGACCCGGTGGCCGGCTTGGCAGGCACGGATCGCCAGCCCGATGGCCAGGTGGGTCTTGCCGGTGCCGGGCGGGCCGAGGAACACCACGTTCTCTTTCGCGGTGACGAAGTCCAGGGTGCCCAGGTGCATGACCGCGTCGCGTTTGAGGCCGCGGGCGTGATCGAAGTCGAACTCCTCGAGGGACTTGCGGGCCGGGAATCGGGCGGCGCGGATCCGACCTTCACCACCGTGACTTTCACGGGCGGAGACTTCGCGTTGCAGGCAGGCGATGAGGAACTCCTCATGCGTCCACGACTCGGCGCGGGCGCGTTCGGCGAGCCGGTCGACCGACTCGCGCAGCGTCGGTGCTTTCAACGCGCGGGTGAGGAACGCGATCTCCGCAGCGACATCACGAGTTGCCGTCTTCGTGGCCATCAGGCGACCCCGCCGTCGACACCAAGCGCGCTGTCGTAGTCGGCCAGGCAGCGGATCTCCACGTCGGCCTCGACAGCGGGGCGGACCAGCCCGATCCGTTCACGGCGCAGCAGCTTCGCCGCCGCGACATGCCCCGGGTCGCTGATGCTTTGATGCTTCGCCCAGATCCGTTCGTGGTCAGCGACGGACCGCCCGTCGCAGAACACCCGGACCCGATCTAGGTCGGCGACGACCTCGATGCGGCGCCCGATCACCGCTGGATGCACCGAGTAGTCGTTGCTGTCCAACCGGATGTAGTGGTCGCGTGGCAGCCGGGTCGACCACCGCCAGCCCGCCGTCGGCGCCACCGGTGGCAACGCCAGCATCGCCGTCCGGTCCGCAGCGATCCGGTCCGACGGCGCGCAACCCAATGCGCGGCGCAGCCGGTCGTTGACCACCGCCAACCACTGAGCAAGCTGGACGTTGAAATCCGCCGGCGAGGCGAACGTGCGCCCGGGTAGGAAGCTCGTTTCCAGATAGCCGTTCGCGCGTTCGACCAGTCCCTTGGCTTCCGGGTCCGCAGGCCGGCAGATGTAGACCTTCGCCGCCAAGGTGCCGCGGAACGCCTGACACTCCTGCGTGAGTTCCGAGGTGCCGCGGCGATACCGGCCGACCGCGCCCTCGCCGTCCCAGACAAACAGACGTGGCACCGCACCCAGCGCGCTGATCAGCTGCCACCAGCCGGCGAACAGATCCTCCGCCGACCGTGACGGGAGCAGCACCGCGGACAACCACCGCGAATAGCCGGTCACCATCGTCAACACCGGCAGCTGCTTCGCCGTCCGCGTCTGGCCGAACCCCACGGGCAGCTCGATGGCCGGGAACCACAAGTCGCACTGCGCCAACTCACCCGGCTCATAGATCGTGCGCGACGCGGGATCGACCGGCAGGTAAGCGGGGCGCAGCTCCGCCACCCGACTCGACAACGTCCGGATCGAATGCGCCCAACCGATCCGTTCCGCGATCCAGCTCCACGCCATCAACGACCGACGGCCGTGGCGGTCGTTCATACCGCGGCGGCTCGTCGCTGGCCAACGCCGCGCGCACCGTGTTCCTGCTCACGCCCAACGTCCGAGCGATCAGCTTGATCGGCAAGCCCTCCGCCCGATGCAGCCGGCGGATCTCAGCCCAGTCCTCCACGCCCAACACCCCTTCGTCCTCCCGGCTCGACTCGAGCCAGGCTCTGCGGCAAGGGGGTCAAATTTCGGTTGCCGCGCGGGGGTCAGTTTTCACGTGCCGCCGAGACGAAGCACTTGTTTGCTGGGAAGCAGGTGCTCCACGCGCCGCTGCTGTGATGGCGAGACGTGCTGTCGAGGAAGCAGGCGAGCTGATCGGTCTAAGGGGCCGCTCATTGGCCAAGATGCTGGAGAATCTCGCAACGATGGAGGCACGGGGCATCCCGCCGGCTGCCAGAGACGTCTGGCCGAGCCTCGTACGCAAGGTCGGCAACGTCGCTGCACACGCAGGTGGCCACTCGTCGCACGATGAGACGTCCGAGGCCCTGGTTGCTTGCGAGCAGTTCTTGCACTTCATCTTCGTGCGACCCCTGGTTCGTGACGCACATCGTCACTCAGGGCGGTCGCACAAGCCGAAGTAGCCCGGGGACACCATCAAGGGCCAGATGCCCACGTGCTGTGGCTCCGGCTTACGGCCGCAAGCTGCGGCTGGCAGGTCATCACTGCTCCAGGCACAGGAGGCTTGGTCTAGGTGCCGCTCTGCTGAGAAGAGCTTGTGTCCAGCTAAGCATCGAGAGTTCTCATCTGCGAGGACGCGATTTCTTGCGAGTCGCATGAACTCTGTTCGAGCGAGGAATCGCTTCAACGTGGAGACGCACCCACTCTGCTTGAGCGGGAGTCAGCTCCATCTCGTGAGCCAATGCTTCGATTTCTTTGATCATCTTGTGAACGGAAGATCCGATTGCCGCAAGGATCCGCGCACGCAATATCAGAGTCGAGAGTCGTGTCGGATCGAGCCGATCGACTGTGGTCTGTTCAAGCCGTGCAGCCTCTTCCACGGCGCGAAGTGCTGGGCCGAACTGTCTGATTCGGAAGTGCGCATCCGCGAGGTTGTAGTAGGTGGACGCGAGCGCTTCCAAGTCGCCGCCTCGAAGCTTCGCTGCGACGGCATCTCGAAGCACACTCATCGCCCGGGCAGGCTTGTCAGTGGACAGGTACGTCACGCCGAGATGCCCCAAGGTCACGCCAAGCAACCGATCGTCAAGAGTGAGCGTGGTGACCGCGCGCTCGAGCACAGCCTCGGCGAGAGGCCAATTTTCTAGCTTGTTGAGTGCGCCACCCAGCGAGGTGAGAACTGGGCCGACCAACTGCGAATCGGTGCTGTTGGACACAACTAAGAGGTTGTACGCGGAGACAATGTCGATTACTGCATCTGCGATTTCGCCGCGGTTCCAATGGCTGAGCCCGAGCTGATGAAAGACTCTGACCGCCGAGTCTGGCGGGATTGGTGCACCTCGACGAATTTGATCTGCAGCAATGCCCAGCCAATGCTCACTGTCAGCTGGCGAACTCGCGATGCTGGCGAGGCCGCGAAGAAATGCGACCTGGGTTGCCGTCGCCGACGCCTCAGGCAAGTGCGCAAGTCTCGGATAGAGTTCGTCCAGTACGGCGCGGGCTTCGGCGCCACACCCCGACCTAGCCAGGTGCGAGGCGTAAGCCACACCACACGTGACGACGGTGTCCACCTCAGCATCCGACAATTCTCCCGAGAGATTCCAGGCCTCGCGGAAGAGTTCTGAAGGGTCGCCGCTCCGTGATTGGGCTTCACCACGACGGACGCGCAATTCGCAGCGACCAGCTGGGCTAAGGAATGCGTCCATTGCTGGCTGCCACGCCTCTAAGAGTCGTGCCAGATGTTCGGAGCGACCATAACTTTCCGAGGCGGCAACAAGACGAGGTAGGACGCTGAGACACCAAGGTTCCCGCTGTCGAATGGCGGACTGAAGAGCGGCTTCGGTCTTGGCAAGGACAGCTCGTCCCGCCTCGATGTCGAGCGTCACCAGGACGTCCGCAAGGCGCAGCGCAGTCATCTGTGTGTCAGGGTCGCAGACGCCGAGAGTCGCTGACCGAATTTCGTATGCGCGACTGAGCGCGTCTCTCGCGCGCCCGTTCTCTCCCATTTCCGCAAGCGCATCACCCAAGTTGCTGTAGGTGGCACTGATCTCGATGGATTCCGACCCCAACTTCGCTGCTTCCAGACTGACGGCCTTCTCGAGCAACCGGGCTGCGAACTCAAATCGTCGACGAAACCCTGCAAGGACCGCCCCGTTGCTCAGGATGCAGGCAGCCTCCGCCGCGTCCTCGGATCCAGCCTGCTCGGCCCATTCGAGCACTGGCTCCATTACGGCTTCTGCCTCGCTCAATTGGTCGGATGCAGCGAGCGCAACCGCGTGTGTTGAGCGCATCATGGCGAGGTCAGCCTCTGTAAGGTCTCCCTGCTTTTCGGCTGCGGCGATGACTCGCTCTGTCTGAGCCGCCATCTCACGCGTTCGCCCGACCTTTTCAAGGAAAGGTACGACTGCATACATGGTCTTGATGGCGACCTGGCCGTACACACTCGGGAATGACACATGATCGCTCGCTTCGATCAAGTGGGGGTAGATGAGTTGCAGTGCTCGCCAACGACTCTCACCGTCGGGGCGCGCGTTACTGCGAGCATGCAGGGTCAAGAGCACCCAGCCGAGCTTGAGCTCGCGCTCCTCTGCTGTGAGTTCACGGCGCACCTCCAGCTGGACGAGGCGGTGAACCATGACGGAGGAAGCCCCAAAGTTGATCAGCGAGAAATTGAAGAGGATCCTCAGTGCCTGGTCGATCCGATCAATGGTCGCCGGGTCCTCGAAATGAACTGGCGACGGATCATTCAGAGGGGTGCAGAACAACGACCGCGGGATGTCCGCACCGTGCAAGTAAGCGGTCATCGCAAGCAGGTGGTGCGCGCCGGCGTGACGGCGAATCTCGCGCACGGCGAGCTGAATCGTCTTTGACTGAGGTGCGAGGGAACTCGAGGCGTCCGACCCCAGACCCCGGAGGCGCTCGCAGTACTCGTCGAAGCTGATACCTGTCTCCCGGCAGTATGCCGCCGCATGCTCGAGAGCCAGCGGCAAGCCCTGGAGTTCTGCTGCGACACGCCGAGCGCCGGACGGATCCTGACTACCAAGGAATGCAACAGAGTCGTCAAGTTCCCATGGGGCGACTTCAAGAGCGTGGGCGTGAGCCGACCAACCACGCTGAATCGACGTGACGACGACTTCGCCGCTACCTAGCAAGGGAATCAGTCGCTGAATTTTGTCGAAGGGTTCGGGCTGGCCAGTGGAAGTGTCGGGAGCGGCCGCGTCGTCGAAGACAATCAGCCACCGATCCAGGCGGGCGAGGCGGTTATGTAGGAAAGCCACATTGCCCGCGGTGTCACCTGCCGGTGACCCGAGGGCATTGGCGAGGCCATGTAGGCCAGCGAGCGCAGTCTCTGGCGTGCTGGCGTCGATCCACCAGACGACGTCGCATGTAGCCGCCCGTCGGTAGCAGTACTCGACGGCAAGCTGCGTCTTGCCGCCGCCACCTATGCCAACCAAGGCTCGCACCACTGGATTGACAGAGTTCGGCGCAGTCGCCGTAAGCCACGGGCCGGCCTCTGCTGTGAGATGCATCCTCAGTGGCCGCGGATACGTAACGTTCCAGATCGCCGGTAGCTGCGACCCTCCACCTGACAACTCGTGCACTTCGCCCGGCGCCCAGGAATCGTACGATTGGGCCATCTGTCGCTCGATGCGATCAAGCGAAATCAGGACTTCCATACCAACACGTTGCTGGCGCGACGCGCTCAGTTTGCTCCAGATCTCATGCAGGGCCGGATCACCGGTTATCGCGTGCAACCGCCGCTCCAGCGCCGCAACGAAATCCTCGGCCAGCTGCCACGTGTCTGTGATGCCAATCGCCTGCGCCTGAGTCAACTCGTGACCGTCGATCTCGTCGTCGTCGACGATCACCGCAGTTACGCGCTCAAGGATTGATAACCGCGTGCATACGCCCGCTACGAGCCGATCCCATAGGGCCAGAGCTGAGTCCGCCGATTCGGAGGGGAGGTCGTAGTGATCGCCCCAGAGAAGATCATCTAGGGCAAGCGAATCGTCGTCGGTCGTGCCGGACAGCCCAGGCTGCAGGCGTAAGGCGTCCGCGAGGGCAGCCCGGACGCATTGTTCGAGCAACCGGCGGGAGGCTTCGCGCTTCCGGAGCTGATTCGCCTGCGATGCCGCTGGTCCGAGCAATCGAAGAAGTAGCTGGTCAAAGCCCACACCCCAAGAATCCTCCGTCATTGAGGTGGGCGGGCGAAATCAATGCCACTCGTACCGGCGATGTGATCGACGAGCGGCGCGGGCCGCGCAAATCCTGCGGGGCCGCCCCTCCAGCGTCAAGGGCGCCCGCTTCGCGAGCGTCGCTACGCGACCGCCTTCGGCGGCCCTTGACCCCGGAGCCTCTGCGGCCCCTAACGGGCAGGAAGAGCGGGCAGGGACAAGCCCTGCCCGCTGGATGCGCGGCCCGCGCCGCTCTTTGCCTCAATGGCTCACGTTCGCGAGTCGCGGTTCCACTGCGGCGCAGTTCGTGAAAGCCTTGTGGCGTGGCCAGTCGGGATCCGGATGACTGGCTGCGGGGAGCTTGCGCGACGTACGAATTTGATCTTCGTGGTGTCTTCCGCGGACGTGGGCAGCACGCCTGGCCTTTGACGGCAACCGACGAAATCGACCTCGAGGCGAAGTTGGCAGCCGGTGGGCATCTGCTGCCGCTACCCAAGGAATCTGCCGCGCTCGCCAACGTCATCGAAGTGAGCCTGGCGGACTTTCTGCTGGACCGCGCCGCCGCCGAAGGTCTCACCGCCGCTCGTGGCACCGAACGCGGCTATCCAGACATCGAGTTGTCGGGTCCTGGCTTCGGTGGTGGCTACCACGCCGTGGACATCAAGGTGGCGCGGCGTGGTGTCACCAAGAAGGGCCCGAGCAATTACACGCAGAGTCGGATCACTCTCTATACGGGCAACACGTACTTCAGGTACCCGCAGCTCCATTGGCCGGGCACGTTCCGGCCGTTCAACGACTACGCGAGCCATCTGGACGTCATCGCGATCTACACCCTCGACCCTGACAGCGCGGCCAGAGTTGAGGACCTTGAGCTGATCGTTCAGGAGCCATGGCGGATCGCCAGCAAGCAGCGATCCTCGACCACGCGGTGATCGGCGGCCCACCGTGTACGCCGTTTTCGAAGAGCGGGTTCTGGCTGGAGTGGAAGCGCTCAGGACTCGACCCGGACGCCTCCTTGCTCCAGGCCTACACGCGTGTTCTCGCCGAGGCGCGGCCCCGGGCGTTCGTGTTGGAGAACGTCTACGCATTGACGTACAACAACCGCGCCAGCCGCCCGGCTTACGAGCGCCTGCTGCGCGAAATCACGGACGCGGGCTACGTGTTCACGGCAGGTGTGCTGAACGCGGCCGACTACGGCGTCCCGCAAGCTCGTCCGCGACTGTTCATTCTTGGTGTTCGCAAGGGTGCAGTGGTACCGGAGCTGCCGCCAGCGACACACGGCGGAGCCTGGGAGCGTCGCCGTAGTGGCCATGCGAGCCAGCCGCACGTCACGGCGGGGGAAGCCCTCACTGGACTGGTTTCCGATCCAGAGCCCGAGGAAGTCGTACGTGGCCGCTACGCCCACTTGCTGCCGGGGATACCGCCAGGTGACAACTACCTCTACTACACCGCACAACGCGGGCATCCTGAGCCGCTGTTCGAGTGGCGCAGTCGGTATTGGTCCTTCCTCCTCAAGCTCAGCCCGGAAAAGCCCGCCCCCACAATTCAGGCGCAGCCGGGACCGAACGTCGGACCGTTCCACTGGGAGAACCGGCGCCTGCGGGTGGCAGAGGTCAAGCGTCTGTTCACCTTCCCGGACGAGTTCGAGGTCGTGGGGCGGCGGGCAAGCGCCCAGGCGCAGCTCGGCAACGCGGTCCCACCGTTGCTGGCCCGCCAGGTGATCGGGCAGGTGGCTGCGGTAAGCCAGTAGGCATGGCTCGGCTCGTCCCGCAATCCCCGGCGGCGGTCTCGGCCGGCGTGCGGCGGCGGATGCAGGTGCTCTCGAAGAAGCGTGACACTGCTCCCGAGCTGGCGCTGCGACGGGAGCTGCATCGCCTCGGGCTGAGGTATCGGGTTGACGTCGCGCCCGCGCCAAGCCGATCGCGACGCCGCGCCGACGTCGTGTTCTCGCGCCAGCGGATTGCCGTATTCGTCGACGGCTGCTTCTGGCACGGTTGCCAGGAACACGGCGTCCGGCCCAGCGCGAATGCGGAGTACTGGCGGGCGAAGCTACGACGGAACGTAGAGCGGGACCGGGAGACCGATGCACTCTTGGCCGCCGCCGGTTGGCGAGTCATTCGGGTCTGGGAGCACGAGCAGGCGACGGTCGCAGCGGCGCGCGTAAGCGAAGCCGTTCGGACAGCGACTTCGGCGTAGTGATTCGTGCGGCGGGCTCGCCCGCGCTCGGGTCGGACCACTCGCCTGCCAGAGTTTGCCCTGGCGCTAGCGTCGGAGCACCATGCCTGATCAGCGTTACGATGCCGCGCGCCAGACGATCGGCACATTGCTCGCGACGACCAGCCCCCGGATCGCAGTCCCCGACTGGCAACGGTCCTTCTCCTGGACCACCGAGGAGGCCGAAGCTTTCTGGCAAGACCTCCTGGCCTTCGACCGACAATATCCCGGCGAGACGATCACCAACGAGGAGTATTTTCTGGGCTCGATCGTGCTGGTGACCGGCGGCCCGCGAAATCTGCTTCTTGACGGTCAGCAGCGATTGGCCACAGCGACGATCTTGTTGGCAGTGCTGCGCGACGCTCGACGGCAGTACAGCGGTGATGCGGCTGCACGTCTGCAGGCGAAATACATCTCCGAGATCGACGATGCCAGCAACACAACAACCTATGTGCTGACGTTGAATGTTTACGACCGTGACTTCTTCCGCGCTGAGCTCCAGGACGAGCTACAAGAGTCGGCGAGTCAGCCGACCCCGACCCTTAAGTCTCACGGACTGATCCGTAAGACCCGGCTCTACTTTAAGGATCGCGTCGAAGAACACTACGAGGCGCTAGACGGCGGGAAATCCGCGTTCGAGTGGAACCTGCGCATCAGCGACGTCCTTTGTAACCACATGTCCGTCGTTGCAGTGACGTCCACGGACGAAGATAACGCGGCGGCTGTATTTGAGACCTTGAACGACCGCGGTATCGGGCTTTCGACGCCGGACCTGTTGCGGAATTTGCTTCTTCGCCGAGTGCCCGACGAAGACGCTCGTGTCCGGGTGGTGGCTGCATGGGAGACAGTGCTGGAGATCGACGAGGAGGCGAGCGTCGAGGACTACCTGCGTCATTACTGGGTCAGCCATCGCGGGGACGTCCGCGCGCGCAAGCTCTACAGGGAAATCAAGGGCGCCGTTCAGAGCGAAAACATCCAGTCCCTGCCGCTCTCGCTCGACCTCGCCGAGACGGCGCCGCTGTATAGAGACATCGTTCGCGCACGCGACGACGACCCTGAGCTTCGTCGACACTTGGAAGCTGTTCGAGCGTTGGGAGCGAAGGCGCTCTACCCGGTGCTGCTCGCAGGGTACGCCGCCGTCGAGGACGACTCGGGTAAGGAGAAGCTGCGCATGCTCGCGAGCGCAGTCGTAACGATGTTCGTCCGCTATAACGTCATCGGCGGCCGTGAGACAACGGTCATGGAGTCAGCCGTTTACCGCATTGGCGCCGAACTGAGGCGCATCAAGGACTTCGATGCCGCGATCGCTGCCCTTGCGGTGTTGTCCCCAGACGCCAACGACTTCATCTCGCGTTTCCGGACCAGAAGCATCAGCCGGATTGCGACGGCGCGCTATCTCCTTCGTGAAATTGAGCACGCGAAAAGGAAGACACAAGAACTCGTCGTCGCGGACACCGATCGAGTCCATGTGGAACACATCTATCCCCAGACACCGGATGGCCCGAAGTGGGAGAACCACGCCGTCGTCGTGAACCGGCTTGGAAACCTCACTCTCCTGTCCAAGAGGTTGAACACATCGATTAAGAACGCCGACTTTCACACGAAGAAGGAAGCGGGTTACGCAAGCTCCGACATACTCATGACGCGCGAGCTACTTGCCATTGATGCTTGGAACGTCGCCGCCATCAACGAGCGGCAGCGCGAGCTCAGCACGTGGGCCTTCGACATCTGGCATTTCCCCGACGAGGCGCCTCCCTCCGCCATAAGCGTGGAGGATGCCGGTACGTCGGCCGAGGACGACTCCGCGGTGCTCGAGCAGCTCCCGGAAGTGCCGACGTAACAAAAGTGATGTTCTGGGCGACGGCCGGGAAGCCATCGCTGAACCCACGGAAACTGTCGTTCGAGTGCGCTACAGTCACGCCACCGCCAGAGATGGCACGGGAGGACCACGGCGCCGGTACGGATCGGCGCTCCCCCGGGTCACAAGGCCGCGGTAGAGGTGATCATGGACCTCGGCGTTTCTGTTGCGCCGTGGCCGGGTGCGATCCGCCCGCACTCGACCCCTGGGCTCTCGACATGCGTCGATGAACGGCGGCTCTGCTCCGACGGTGTTCCAGTTCCCGTCTCCCTGTTAGAGACCGAGGCGCTCCGCCTCGCCGAGTGGGCGTTCGCACGACATCAGCCCCTCGTGCTGTGCCCGGCGGATCCGCTAGTACCGCTTCCCGCGCTGATCGCGGCGGCCGTTCACGTTGCAGACATGGCCGAGCATCACAAGACCACCGGGCAGTACGCCGGGAGCTCCCGCAAGGTCGCAGTCATCACGAACGACTTCCACCTACGCGGCACCTACCGTGGTCTCGGGATCCGTAATCCCGTGAGTCGGAGCATCGCGACCCTTCGTGACGTCGTGCCGGCGGCGACCGTCGGGCGTGACGGGGTTATCCGGGTTCTCGCATCGGACCCGCGCAACGGCTGGTCAACAATTTTCGCGCCGTCAATCGAGGCGGTGTCGTCCATGCGCGATATCGACCTCGTCGTGGTCGTTCCGCCGGCGGCGGGAGTTCGCGATGCCCTAGCGCTCGGAATCCCGACGGTTATCGTCGCGTCCGACCCGGCTGACCCAAACCTGGCCGCAATCAGTGAGACGGCGACCTTCTGCTGGAATCGTGCGGACCTTGTCCGGGCGGACGCGGCGGGTTCGCTCACGGCCCGGTTGGCGCGTCGGCTGGCCGGCGGCACGACCGAGGTCGTTGTCGTACCGGCTCATGCCGTCTGCGAAAACGCCGCGCTGTTCTGGCAGGACATCGGACCGCTCACACGCGCTAGCGCCAGCTCAACTGTGGCCCGCGAGCTTGCGCGAGAGGCGTTCGCGCTGTTCCACGACCTTTCAGGCCTGGCCCTCCCACTCGCCGACTACGAGCGGTTCACCGAACCGTTGCGCGTTCGACTCGAAGCAATCGGTGCAGCAGTTCGTTGGACGCGTGGTGAGGTGCGTGAGCTCTACCTGCCGATGGTCGCGGCCGAGTTGCGTGACCTTGCGGCTGCGCTGGGCCCTGTCCCGCCAAAGCGTCAGGCGCTTGTCCGCGCTCTCGCGGAGGCGCTCGATCGTCGCGCGGATGTCCTACTGGTCGCGCGAACAGCCGAACTTGCGCGACTTCATCGCGCCGACCTTGATCAACAGGGTGAGCTGTCGAAGGTACGTGTGACGTCGCTTGGCGCACTAGCCAGCGTCGAACCGGCCGATGTCGCCGTGCTGACCGGAATGGCGCCGGCGTGGGCCCGATGGGTGTACCGAGCAGGCATTGCGACAGAGCTGAAGATTCTCGCTTATACCCCTGAGGGCAGCGTCGAGTCGGTTGCGCGCGGTTACGACGAAGCGAACATCGTCGGACGCGTCATCGGCCTTCAACGTGCACACGAGGAATGGCTTGCACGACCGGCCGCCAGGGACCGGTCCTGGTCGAGCCTTACGGGCGAATCGCGGCGCTTGGACGACGACTCTGAGCGGCCGCCCGTGGTATCCGCGGACCCCATCAACATGCGAACGAGTCCCACCTCGCCGGACGTCCCACCCGGCCTGTGGGACGGCGACGGCTGGTTCGCCGAACTCGGACACTCCAGACCGGATGACGAACGGGCAGCCCGCGCGATTTCCGAGAAGCCCGTGGCCTCGGTGGTGTCGGCCATCCGTGTCGTCTTCGAAGGTGGCCGCTGGGCATTGCTCGATACGGCCGGCACCGTCACGCGGATAAGCCTCGCCTCAAGTACGGCGCAACCTGCGACACCGGTTCTCACGCTCGCTCCTGGGGACAGGGTGGTCTTCTTCGACGGCGACGGCCGCAAGGATCTTCTTGGCAAAGTCATCGAAGTCGCGGGGGAGATTCCGGCACTTGCCGTCTCGGCGGCGTGGGCCGGTTATTGGCGGCGGTCTTTGGCCGAGGCATACCGCCGTTTCGGCACCTACGCGGCGCTGTCAGACGCCTTGGCTTTCGAGGGATGCACAGTTCAAGCCCAGACAGTTCGGCTTTGGGTCGTGGGCGTCACCATCGGCCCCGAGGACGACGAAGACGTGAGACGTCTCGGCGTTGTTATGGGGGATAACACGCTGCGGGAGAAGTACCACGAGGTCTGTCGCGCCTTCCGAACGCTGCGTGGCGCACACATCCGGCTCAGCCGACGGCTAACGGACATCGCGGTGCACGTCGGCGCCGGCATCGCGGGTGGGCTGGTCGATGAAGATGAAGTCGTCGACCAAAGGACGGGCCTAACCGTCGCCGACTTTCGGGAGTCTCTCGACGTTCTCACGGTCGATCAGGTTCATTCGGTCGGTGACGTCCCCTACGTGCTCGTCGGTCAACTCCACGACGAGGCGGAGATTGCAGAGGAGCACGTAAATGCCTAGCGGAATTGAGCCCACAGTCGAGCAGCAGGTGCTGTTCGCGGACCATATCGTGAATGCCGTTCTGGTCGACGCGACAGGAGCTGCAGATGATGGCCGTTGTGTAGGTGAGCCACCCTCGGCTCGCTACTACTTGGCGACGCTCGCTCCGGGGGATCTGAACCTTTCAGCTGGTCGGCAACGACGCGGGCGGGAAACGCCCAGCTCTGCCGGCTTCGAATTCGAAGTGGTCGACGCCTGCGCCACGATCACCGTGCGCGCGAATGTCGACTGTTACTACCGCGTCTTCCCGACACTTGCGGAACAGCTCGCCTTCGCCGGCGGCGAGGACTCGGTGGCTGACCGTTCATCGCGCGAGTATCGGCTCGCACCCGTGTTTCGATCGGCGAAGGTCGAAACCGGGGAGATCACCCTTGCCCTCGACCCAGAACACCCGGTGATGTACGTAGGCGGCGAGGAGTTTGCCGCAGGCTTTGCCGAGGTCCGACGTGCGGCAGCGACGGATCCAACGGTCGAACGACGTGTAGGCGACGACCGTCGGGAGCGATTCGTACCTGGGACTCATCTGTCGTCCGAGGGTGAGTTCCGCGCGTGGCAGGCGACGCTCGACGGGGCTCCAGTCGTCCCGGATTGGGCTGCTCAAATCACGCTGCTAACGCGCGCGATCGCTGGCGGGCGCTACCGCGTCGCCGTCAGCATCGAAAACCTTTCGCAGGACCCGACGGTTACGAGAGTCGTCCGCCGTGAACAAGTTCTTCGTCACGACGACGCTCGTGACCATTTTCTCTTCCGAGTTCATCTTGAGGTTGCGGCCGAGCCACACGTGATCGTGCCCATTGAAACGGACCTGGGCCCGGACGCCTACAGGTACGACCCACGGTTGCCTGCCTATGCCAACAACTGCGGAGTTGAAGCAACGGTAGAGCAAGACGGCGACGTCATCCGGCGCATCTGGTCCGTACCAGCGCCGGTGCATCAGACCCGCCGAATGGTGACGAAGGACCATCGGGCCACCTCATTCGCCCGTTTGCAGGACGATCCCGTGCCGGCATTGGAAGAGCTTGCGGGCGACATGCGCGAGTGGGCCGCTTCGGATGCGTGGGACGCGACCGGACTAGCTGTCGACTTGGCTGCCCGCAAGGAACTTGACCGTGACAACTTCCAACAGGAGATCGCACGCTTCGAGGACGGAATTCGCTGGCTTCGAAATGACCCCCGACTCCTTCTCGCGTTCCGCCTCGCCAACCGCACCATGATCAGATCCGGTGAGATCAGTGGCAAGCGCCACCCCGGTTGGCGCTTGTTCCAACTGGTCTTCATCGTCTCGCAGTTGTCGGCCTTGGCGTGGCGCGAGCACAGTCCTGCCGACTTCACCCCCGGTCTTTGGGGCGACGCGTCCAACTCTGATCCGACGGCTGCCACCACAGTCCTGTTCTTCCCAACTTCCGGGGGCAAGACGGAGGCCTATCTAGGGCTCAGCGGGTGCGCAATGTTCTACGACCGCGCGCGCGGGAAAACCCGCGGCACTACGGCCTGGTGTCGGTTCCCCCTCCGTCTGCTCACTCTGCAGCAGACTCAACGCCAAGTGGAGTTCATCGTGGCGGCCGACGAGGTCCGCCGATCTCCCGAGGTCACCCGCATGCTCCGGGAGGCGGGCGGCGACCCAGGCGACCGGTTCGCTCTCGGCTTCTTCGCCGGTGAAGGAAACACGCCGAACTCGCTCAGCCGCGACCAGAACACGCTCACTCGGCTAATCAACGACGGCGAAAGGCGCCGTGAGGTCCGGGTCGTAGACCGATGCCCGTACTGCGGCGAACGCGCGGTCGAGGTCATGCCCCCGAATCCTTCCGAGCTGCGCCTAGTTCACGCATGCGGTTCCTGCAATCGTGAGCTCCCGGTGCACGTAGTTGACACCGAGGTCTACCGGTACCTTCCGACGCTGATCGTCGGGACCCTCGACAAGTTGGCGAACATCGGCCTCACGGATCGGTTCGCGTCGTTGTTGGGCGACGTTGACTGTGAATGCGCGCTGCACGGACTGGGCCGTGGCGGAAAGTGTCACGAGCGAAGGGCGAAGGGACACCCTCCAAACGCGATCCGACCTCTGTCTCAAGCCTTGTATGACCCGAGCCCCTCACTGGAAATTGTTGACGAACTACACATGGTCGACGAGGACCTCGGCGCGTTCAGCGGACACTACGAGGGGATCCTGGCCGTCACGCAACAGAACCTCAGCCGACGCGGCCGCGCTGACGGTCGCGGCGTGCGCATGAAGGTCGTCGCGACGACAGCGACTATCAAGGGCGAAGACCGACAGGTTGACCACCTCTTTGGTCTTCGGTCGGTTGTCGTGCCGCTGCCGGGGCCCTCGTTGGAAGAGTCGTTTTACTGGCGACTAGCCACTGAACCCATGCGGCGCTTCGTTGGCATCCAGCCAATCCGAACCACGGCGGAGCAGACCCTCGTCCGGATCTTGCAAGCGTTCCATCGCGAGATCCGCGCGCTTGAGAGCGAGGGTCCGGGACGTATCGCCGGCGCGCGTGACATGCCCATCACGGCTTTTGACCAACTGCTCGATCTCTATCGTGTTTCGCTTACCTACGTAACGAGTCTTGTGGACTTCGGCAAGCTTCGTCGGTCAATGGATACTCAGGTCAACGAACACCTAAGGCGCTACGACCTCCGTGAAATTCCGGTGCGTGAACTCAGTGGCGACACAAGTTTCGACGATGTTCGAATCACGCTCGAGCACCTCGACGGCTCCGGTCCCACGGAAGGCGTAATCGCCACCAGCATGGTGTCTCACGGAGTCGACGTGAGTCGCCTGAACGTCATGGTGTTCAACGGCATGCCCAAGTCGATGGCCGAGTACATCCAGGCATCTTCTCGGGTGGGTCGAAAGTACCTCGGCGTGGTCTTTATGATCTTCAACCCAATCCGGGAACGCGATAGATCGCACTTCCGCTACCACGGCAAGTTCCATGAGTACCTGGATCGGATGGTGGAGCCCGTCGCGATCAACCGCTGGAGTGCGTACGCCGCGCGGAAGACACTTCCCGGAGTACTTATGGCCGACATTCTCCAAGTCGCGAACCGCGACTATTGGGACGCAGGTCGGGCGCCGGCACATCTTCACGACCTCACCAGGATGCAAGAGGCACTTCGCCCGGAGGACGCCGGCGGGTTGCGCTCGGTACGCCCCGAAGCACTGCTGGATGCATTGGGCGAGGCGTACATGACAGATCGCGAGGAGGCGGCAGAGCTACGCCGCGAGCTTGCTGACAGGGTGCTGACCGCGATATCCAGCCTCCGGTCTGCAGGGGCCGCAGCTAGCGCCTCAATCGGCGGGCGTCCGCACTACCGAGGGACCGGCGACTACCTCGGGTTGGAGTACACACCGATGACGTCGTTGCGCGACATCGCAGAGGGCATCCCGTTCTACGTGCTCGCGGATAGGAGACGACCGTGACGTCCTTCAACACCGGCGACATGGCCCGCAACCGAGGGCAGGTGCTCTACCGTTACCGACCGAATCAGACGTTCGATCACCCTCGCGGTTACATCGCCCAGGTGCGACAGTACGGTCGCGACGACGCCTTCCAGGGCGCAGCCTTGGACCCCGGCTACCTCGTCGACGAAGCCATGAACTTCGTCAGTCGGTGGCGCGCTGAAGGGCGCAACGCGACGGGTGCAGAGGCCGGCTCCGATCGGGCGCCAGAGTTCCCCTCCGACGATCCTCTAGCGCATCAGCATTACGAAGTTGTCATACCCGGCAAGGTCTACTGCCGGGTATGGCCGCTCGTTTTCCGGTGCGCGGCGTCCGGTCGTTGCGGAAGAGTCTTCGAGGTACAGGAGCCGAGACCAGGCGTTGACGAGTGGCCTCCACAGTGTCCGTCCTGCAATAACCGTCGAGGAAACCGGCAGCTGCAGTACGTCTTCGTTCACAATTGTGGCGAGGTCGTCGCCATGACACCTCCACGCGAGTGCGCCCCGCGTCACCACACGGCAGGGTTCCGACTCAACGATCAGGTGTCACGCTTCCAGGATTTTCGCTGGGAATGTCTCCAATGCAGTGCGGCGCAGTCGGTACGTGGATTCTGCCCCAACCGATCAGGGTGCCGATGGGCGGACAAGATGATGTCGCCGCAGGTGCACACTGCTTCATCTGCGTACTCCGGGCACGGCCGAACACTCGTCAATGTCCCGCGCGAAGATTTCGCTCGGATGGCGCAGACACCGGGGTTCATCGTGGGCACGCTCGCGCGGTGGTTGGACGAATGCACCGAGGAGGAGGCTCGGTCGCTGACAAGTGGGAGTGCCCATGAGATCCCCCAGGCGGTCGCGGACTCGATCCGAGCGATGGAGGACAGCGGTCAGGATGCCCTCATCGAACAGGCGCGTGCGTTAAGACGCCAATTTGTACAAGTCGATCTGGAGGAACTGCGGAGCCGTGTCGAAAAAGCACTGGGCTTCGATCCCCTCGGTGACGACGGGAGAGGAAGGCTGCTGGCCGAACATGTCGGCGTATACGAACGTGTGTTGGCGCTCCCGAAGGTAACGCTCGACGACTTGTCCCGGGCGGCAGTGAACGCCGGCCGCGCGAGTCGATATGAGAGCTATCCCGATACCTTGCGGAGGGCCGGGTTTGACGCTCGACGCTGCATGCTCGTCAACGAGTTTCCGGTTACCTATCTCGCCATCGGCTATAGCCGCGGTGGATTCGGCGCGCGTGAAGCGGACCTCGTTGCCTACAAGGGCCGAGCCGCCCGGGGGCAGCAGATCACGAACCTGCTCTACGCCAGCCCGACCGATACCGAGGCCTTGGTGTTCGCCTTGGACCGTGATCGAGTCGAACGCTGGCTGGTGGCCAACGGCGTCACCCGAGCCGGTGAAGTAGCCGACGCGGGTGGGGCGCACCGGTGGTTTGCGTCCAGGTTGGACCCTGAGGACGGCCAACTACCGAGGTGGGATCCGGAGGCCGCTGTCCTTCCCGACGAGCCCGAGTACGGCGCGCGTATGTTGTTCGGCCTCCTCCACTCGGCGGCGCACCAGGTCCTTAGGGCCCTCGCCGTTGACAGTGGCTATTCCGAAACTGGGCTATCCGAGTACCTCTTCCCGTATGAGCTCAGCTTCGCTATCCATCCCAACGGGGGGAGTGAATTCACAATTGGTGGATTCAGAACCGTGCTCGAGCAGAACCTCGATGACGTGGTCGAACGTGCCGTAAACAACGCCACCTGCATCTACGACCCCAACTGCATGATCGCCAACCGCGGCGCGGACCACGGCTGCCTCCAACTGCCGGAAACGGCCTGCCAGTCGTGGAACCGCTTCATCAGCCGATGGGACTTGTTCGGCTCGCCCGATCGACGTTTCACCGGCTATTGGGAGCCGTCCTTGGACAGAGCTTGAACGTCGCCCTTCGGTCGTTGCACGACCGGCTCAAGGCAAGCGGCGTCGTGGAAGAGGAGTGGACCCGCATCGCGGCCGCTGCAGCAGCCGCGGGCGACGGTCGGCCTCTCCGCGGAACCGATCTCGCCGCGATCACGTCCAGGCTGGGCGTACGAGGTTCGGCCACCGATTGGCTACGCGACCTGCGAACACTGCGGGTTCTCGGCGAAGACGATGTCTGGAATATCGAGCGTGCGGAGTCGGTCGGGGTGGCGCTGGAGCTGGCCGCCGACTCGTTCGAGCGGGTTGAGCACCCTGAGGTGTGGGCGCCGGTCGCTACCCTCCCTCACAACCTGATTAGTCCTCTGCGTCCCCCGGCCATGCGACAGACAATGGGCGTGCTGCTGGAACTCATCGACTCCGCGTGCGACGAGGTTCTCCTCGCGACACCGTATGTCGACCAGCCGGCCGTCAAGGCCGTCGCCTCGGCGCTACTTGGTGCGCGTCGGAAGCACGTGGACGTCAGGGTCGTCACGAGTCCCGGCCGAGGGCACGAGTTCGCATCACTCGCGAAGGACGTGAGGTCGCGCGGCGCGGTCAAGATCACCGAGGTCCGAACAGAAATCTCCCCGCTTGGATCTCACGCGAAGGTTCTTGTCGTCGACCGGCAGCGGGCCTATGTGGGCTCGGCGAACCTGACGGCTGCTGGCCTTGAGCGCAACATCGAGATCGGCGTGGAGATCGAGGGTGCTCAGGTCCGCGAACTCGCGAGATTGATAACAGCTCTGGAACGACTGGGCGTGGCCTCGCTTTGAGCCCCCGCCGGTTGTAGCACCGCACCAGCGGCGCGAGACCGCGTTCTTGCGGCCTCCTCCATGGCGATCACTGCCTCTCCAACCCGCTGGGCGAGTAGTGCCGGGATCGCGTTGCCAATCTGCAGTGCCATCTCGTCGGTGGTTCCCCGTAACTGTGCAGCCGACGGAAAGGACTGGAGAAGCATCGCTTCGCGCAATGTGATCGCACGGTCCTGCTCCGGGTGCGCGAAACGACCTCGCGTCACGTTTGTGCAACCCGACGTCAGTGTCGGGGCGGGTCGGTCCCACCACATTCGGCCGTAAATGTCGTAATGCCCGTTGTGCTTCTTGTGACAGGTCAGCTGCAACTCTTCGGGTAGGTCGGCCCGCCCACCGCCTTCAGGAATCGCGCGCAGTCGTCGGAGTGCGATTTCCGCGTGATTGCGGGCCGCGTGGTACGCATCTGACCCGTCGCGTTCGCCGACGTCTAGCGGTGCACAATCTGCGATCGCGTCTCGCACAGTCCGATGGCGCTTGCGCCCGTTCCCGGCCTTCTCCGCGTGTGTTGGTTGCGGAAGTGCCGGGCGGGCCACTCGGCTGGCAACGACGAGTAGGCGGCGCCGGCGTTGAGGAACGCCAAAGTCCGCCGCATCGATCTCGTCCCATTCGCTGCGATACCCAAGTTCCGAGAGACCGTCGATAAGCGCATCGAAGTGCGGACGCCAACGCGGACTGAGCATGCCGGGGACGTTCTCGAATGCAATGTGCCTCGGCTTGACCGTCCGGACCAGCCGCAGGTACTCGAGGTACAGAGTGTTGCGTCGGCGATCGCGCGAGGTGGCTTTCGATGCTTTACGAAGGAGGGTGAAGCTTTGGCACGGCGGGCAACCGAATAGCAGCGTGCACGAGCCGGCGCGGGCGCCTGACTTCAGAAGCAATTCTTCGTCGGTCACGCGCCGAATGTTCTTCACGATTGGCTTGAGCCCCAAGTTCGCCTCGTACGCCGCGGCGGCGTTTCGATCCATCTCGATCGCTGCGACCGGCTTGAACCCGGCCGCGACAAAGCCCATCGACCCGCCGCCGCAGCCGGCGAATAGGTCTATGAGCGTCCTCGTCGGGGGCGCCTCGATGGTCATGTTGTCCGTCCTCGTCGAGCGGTGCGGTGAGAGTCGATCCAGCTCTCTATTTCAGGGCGCGTCCACAGCCGGCATCTACCCGACCCCGTGTCCACGACCGGGCGCGGAAAGTCCGTGTAGCGGTGGGCATATGTCGCGACGCTGTTCCGGTGCTTGAGGCCCAGCATGTGCGCGACGCCGGCGGCGTCGATGAGGTCATCAACCGCCACCATGCGGGCCACGCTTGGAGTCTACGGACGTAGACTCCGAATGTGCCAGCGCGCCGCGCCGATCTGTGGATGAAAGGCGTCTCTTGGGCTTCGTCCCCTGGCGTGCGCCGGAGCATGCAGTCGAACACATCGACCGGGACCGCTCCCGAGGTGCGCCTGCGATCGGCGCTGCATCGTGCGGGCTTTCGGTTCCGGAAGAACGTGAGGCCGATCGCCGAGGTGAGGTGTACCGCTGACGTCGTATTTCCGCGGGAGCGTGTCGCAGTCTTCATCGACGGGTGCTTCTGGCACTCGTGCCCCGATCACGGGACGCTACCCAAGACAAATGGCGAGTGGTGGCGCGCGAAGCTCGCGAAGACGGTCGAGCGCGATGCGTCGAATCGGCTGGCCTTGGAGAATTCGGGATGGACCGTGCTGCGTGTCTGGGAGCACGAGCAGCTGGACCGTGCCGTAGCAGTGGTAAGTAAGGCAGTGAATGCGTCGCGCATGAGCGCGAGTCGAGTCAGTACCCGCGACGCCGAGACTCGGCGTCAGCTTCATAGTCTCGAATCGCGCTGAGCACGATCGCCCGCGCGCGCTCGGCGAAGTCCTGCGCGGCCGGCACATCGCGGTCGGCAAGTCGGCCGAGCGCAGCGAGCCGTGGACGCATCCTCTCGGCGATGTCGGGGCCGAAGCTGTGCGGCTCTATGCCGCGCGCTAGTTCCTGCACTGATTCGGTAGTCAGGCCGCTCGCCAATAGGTCGGCGACGAGATCGGGCCAGTCAGGCAAGTGCCACGCGTCCGCGAGTGCGACGGCGGCTCGCGCTCGGTCCTGCTCACTGCCGTTCACCCATTGCCGAACGAGCGCGAGCAGAGGGTCGCTGCCGCCGCCAAGCCGCACAAGTAGCGTCAGCGCTTCACGTCGAACGACATTGTCGCCGTCGCGTGTGACTTGCGGTAGCAGCTCGATGTATGCAGTCACCAGCCGTGCGCGCGCATCGTCGGGTAGTTGTATGACATACGGTCGCCATTCGTACGGTAAGCCGGTGACGCCGCCACTGGCCTGCAATCTCTCGAGCAACATTCGCGCCATCGCGCGCGGCGCCCATCGCATCAAGGTCGCTGCGCCTGTCGCCACATCCGCACCGGCCGCGTCGAACGGGCCGCGTGCGTCCAGGTACCGGTGCAGACCTTCGACGAGGTTCGTGAGCACTTCCTCCGGAACCGTGACGTCGCTCTCCTGATTGTGGCGCAAGAGATACGAGACGGGCATCATCACGGCCGGGATCGCGGCGATCGGTGCGTTGACGGCAAGCGCGGCCAGTCGGGAGAGTCGCGTTTCTACTGATGCCTGACACCACGCCTGGTGCCGGGCGAGATGCGCGGCAAGTTCGAGACGCGCGATGTCGTCACCGTCGACCGTGCCGGCGGTCAGGTTGCGAGCGGAGAGCAGCTCGCGCACCCGCTGGGGCGCTCGCCAGGGTCGCCGGGCGAGGTTGAAGGTCTCGCGGATGCCGGTAACGACGCTGGCGGCAACTGCGGCCGGGAGGGGGCGGGACGGCGAATTGATCGGATGCTGGGCACACGCAACCTCGTGCGCACGAGTGAGCAGACTATCGTGGACGGCCTCCGGTAGGTCGTCGCTGATCGCGATAGCCGCGGACAGAGCGGCGGGCGTGGTGGCGCCCGACAGCCATCTGTCGACTGCCTCCGGATGACTGTCGCGCAGACCGCGGATGAGCTCGGCGGCGACGCCGGGGAGCTCCGCCTCGTCGACGACGGTCAGAACGGTGATTGTGTCGCTGCTGCGCCTGCCGAGTTCCCGGGCGAACGCCAGCATCGCGTTAGGGCCGTAGAAGCCGGCGCGGAGCAGGGCGGCGTCGGCAAGCAGTTGCAGCCCGGCCGCGGTGTCCATCGTGGCTGCCAGCGACTCCGCTCGGGCGGTGTGATGGCCTTGCATGGCGTCGTAGTCCTCATCGTCGACGCCAGGAACCACTTCCGCCTCAAGAGGTGCGACGACTAGCAATCGCTGCAGCTCGTCGTCGGCGACCGCGGCGGCAGCCACCGCGCTGCCGGCCGCACTGGCGTCGGCGAGCGTGCGGGGTCCAGGCGGTGAGTAGGAGAGCGTCGCGTCGGCAGCCGCGCGGCGTACGGCGACAGGTAACCGGTCCCAGCGGCTGGCCAGGGCCGCGTCAACTTCCTGGGCGGCTCGGTCGAGCACGGCCACCGCGTCTGCAGGGAGCGGTCCCTCCATGCGCGGTAGCCCGCGGAGCCCGATCGCCCGCAACTCACGCGGCAGCGAGGCGAGGGCATCGGCGATGTCGCTGGGACCGTCGTCCGCGACGGCATCCAGCAACCGGCTGGCCTCAGCGACGGCGCGCAGCAGATCCTCTTCGACGTCGGCTGTTGCTGGCAACACGTACGACGTCATCACCATTGTGTCGGCGGCTTCGACCGTACCCATGTCGGTGCCTTCGGCGACCATTGTCAGGAACGGTTTCAGCGCCCGCCAAGCGACCCGCGCGGCCGAGGCGTTGTCACCGATTCGCGTTCCGATCCAGGATGCGACGACGTCGAGAATGACCCGCCTGCGGCGCAGCGCGTCGTCCCAAACTCCGCCTGCGACATCCCCGCGGCCGATGCCGGCGATGTTGTCCAGATGGACCAGCAGTGAGTCGAGCTCGCGAGCTGATACCTGCGGCTCGATCAGGTAGGCGACGTCGAGCAGCCACTGCACTGCGAGTGCTGGGTCGGCCTGAGCGACACGTTCGCCGAGAGTTCCTGCGGCGGAGGCGAGCCGCGCCAGTTCGCCGGCATGATGCCGCTTGGGGTCGAGGCCCGCGAACAGACCGGGCGGAGTGGCCGGTGGCCACCGATCGACGAGCCTGGTGCGCAGGTCGGCCAGTAGACGTGGTTGGGCTGGCGCGACGCTCTGCGCAAGCGTGAGCACATCCGTCCACGCGGCCAGGTCCGCGCCGACGGGGAGCAGGTCGAGGACGGCGCGATGCAGCAATCCGAGGGCGGCGCGGTCGTTCAGCTCGAGCGCGGCTTGCGCGAGCACTGAAAGTTGCGCCCCCAGTCGGGGAATCCGCACCTCCGTAGTCATGCGTTCTTGGCCTGTCGGCACGGCGCCGATACCGAGCGCACCGGCGGAGCCGGTGTAGTCGGCCGGCACCGCGTCCGCGCCCAGAGCCTTGAGTGCGGCGCTCAGGTCCAGCCGCACCCGGCCGGTTGCGGCAAGGGCGTCGGCTACCAGCACGACGGCTACTGCGTCCGGGCGCAGCACATACGGCGGACCGTCGGCGAGACCGTTGTCGGTGAGATCGGCAAGAAGGGCATCGATTTCGTGTGGCTGGGGTGGTAGTCCGGTGATCGCGGTGGCGAGCTTCGCGGCATCGGTGCCACTGTCCGCGCTGGTGAGCGCAGCGAGCGCGACGGCGGCAGCGCGGTGCCGGTCGTCGTCGGTCGGGATCAGTCGACGCGTAACTAGCCGCCGCATGAGGTTGGCAACGTCGGTCCAGCCGTAGCTGCCCTTTGCCGCAGCCTCGTTGGCCATCGCGTGTGCAATCAGGGGATTGCCACGCGCGAGCGCGATGACGTACGTGGAAAACGTCGCATCGTTGATGCCGTGACCGCGGACTATCTCGTCGATGTCCTCGCGGTCCAGCGTGCCCAGCCCGAGCCGTCCGGTCGGCTGGTCGCCCAGTCCCGCTTGGTCGAGGGTACGGTCCGCGTAGCCGCCCCGCATCGTCAAGATGACGGAGACCTTGTCGTAGCGCGGGTCGTTGAACAGCGCTGGCAGGCCGGTGAGGTCACGGGCGCGGTGAGCGTCGTCCACGATCAGCACCGCCGGCTCGTCGACCGGGAGGTCGACGAGCGATTCTGGGGTTACCGCGACACCGGACCCCGCCACCAACGTCGTGCCGTGAACCGTCGCGGCTTCGATCGCCGAGCGGGTCTTACCCACGCCCCCTGCACCCTCGATGACCAGCAGCCGCGGGCCGCCTTGGACCGATGAAGCGAGCATCCGCGCCAACTCGCCCATCTCGTCGCCACGAGCGACGAGCGGCGCGTCGAATCCGTCGATGCGGGCAGCGAGACGCTCGCGGGCCGTCGCCGCCGTCTGGAGCGTCCGGGGAGCCCGGGGCCGAACATGCAGCTCGCGTTCCGCTACCGAGTGGAGTGCGTCGGACCGCAATGCTTGGTCGAGCTCGTTGACGTCGAAGATCTCGAGCTCGATTCCGGTGGTCTCCTTGATGAGCTTCTTGTACTTCTCCTGGGTCTCCTGCTTGGTCGAGCTGGTGGTGACGAAGATCCCGCGCTTCGGCCGCTTGGCCGCAGGGAGAGAGGTGTAGTCCTTGAAGTCGCGCTGGAGCTTGGTTGTCCACGGCTTCTCGTAGCTGACGGCGAGAACGGTTTCGTCGTGGTCGCCGAACAGTGGTCGGTCGAATCCGTCGCGGTTGAGATCGCCGGTCGGTCCCGTGATGCGCAGTTGCGGGTGTCGCGTTTGCAGGACGGCGACGGCTACGCGCTCGAGGGTGGTGGCGTCGGTCAGCTCGCCCAGGGCGGCGCGCGGCGTGTCGTACACGGCTGCACCCTTCCGCCTACGGTTCGCGGTGACTCCCGATCGTAGGTCGACCGCCCTGTGCATGCGGCGCTCCGACGAGCCAGCGACGGCAGAGTCGACCGGGAGCACGAGGTGGTTGACTCCGCGGCGGCAGTTGGCTTCAGTGAGCCAGCGCCGCGGGCCGCGCGATTTTGCGGAGCCGCCCCTCCAGCGTCAAGGGCGCCCGCTTCGCGAGCGTCGCTACGCGACCGCCTGCGGCGGCCCTTGACCCCGGAGCCTCTGCGGCCCCTAACGGGCAGGAAGAGCGGGCAGGGGCAGACCCTGCCCGCCGGATGCGCGGCCCGCGACGCCTCGGTTCGGCCCCCGTGACGTCGGGACGGGCGAGTTGCCGCAAGTTGCGCGGCCATCCACCAACTGTCGTGATTGGGGTCATGGAAGGCTGATGATTGCTCGTCGATGAGGGAGGTGGCCGATGGTCCTGAGCGACACCACCACTTCAGCGCCGGAGCCAGATGCAGATACAAGCGACCCAGACGCACTGTTGCAGATCCCGCTCCGAGAGACCGCCGCGCTTATCTCCACACTCGACGCGTTGATAATTGCTCTGGACGCCGCCCCCGCAGCAGCCGCCGCACTTGGCGAAGCACTTCCAAGTCTTGGCGAGCCCGGCGTCGCCCAGTTACCCGAGGTCGGACGGGTGACCGACGCAGAGGGTCTTCGGTTGCAGCTCCATCGACTCCACGCTCGACTCAACGAGCGCATGCCAACCCCCGAGCCGGTGCCGGCGCCGCCCCCGGTCACCCAACCGTCCAACACCCAAATCCCGACTCGCAAGGCCTCACGCAGCGCCGCCGTCGTGAACGATGAATTGGCCGACGCATTTGTCTGGTGGGACGACATCACCGACGCGGATGTGGATGGGTATCTTGCGGTACTCGAGGCTGCGGAGAACGAACGACCGCTCCAACGACATCTCGCCGCTAACCCACACTTGCTGGTGCAGCATCTGCGCGGTGGCGGCGGTCGATGGGTGCTGTCGCAAAAGCGCCTTGGCAGTGAATACGTCACCGACTTCGTCGTCGGTGAACGAGATTCGGGCGGTTTCTCGTGGACGTTCGTCGAGTTGCAGAGCCCGCGCGCCGCGCTGTACGTCCCATCGTCGGGTCGCATGAGCGAACAGTTCGACGAAGGCATCCGTCAGATTCTGGACTGGAGGCGCTGGCTGCGAGACAACCTCGACTACGCCCAACGACCACGAGTGCGCAACGGCCTCGGGCTTGAAAATGTGTCTCCTCAGGGCCGGGGACTCCTGTTGATCGGGCGGGCAGACGACCTCAACGACGATGATCGTGAGCGTCGCAGACAACTCACCGAGGAACACAACATCGACATCCATACCTATGACTGGGTCGTTCGCGAGGCAGCCGCACGGATCAGGGAACTCGCCGCGCGCCGCAGTTAGTCGCGCCGGCGCGCCGGCTTCATGAACCGCGCCGCAACACAAATGCGGCGCCGGTCTGCGGTCACATTGCGGTCACATGTGGGCGCGGATCGCCCCGGATGGAGCCGGACCAGCCGAGAGCCGATTTCGCAAAACCGCAGGTCAGGCGGGTTGTCACCTACTACCCCGTACTGTCTCGGATGGCGGTCAGAGCCCTGCTAATGCGGTTGGGGCTTGTCGCCAGAGGGTCTCCAAGAACCCGACCTCCGCGCGGTTTGCCTTGAAGCGGGCGCCGGCTTGGTAGCCGGCCCCGGCCTCGGGCCTTATACGTCCAGATATGGTCGTTTCTCGTGGCCAGTGGGAGAAACCTTCGTACTCGGGACTGGCTCGGGATTCGCGGCGCCGGTCGACGGCTTGCCAGCCCGATCATGGCATTGGCCGTTGCTTCCGGCTGCCTCGCGGCGTGTTCGTCGTCCGGCAGTTCGGCAGCCTCAGGCGCCGGCCCCGCGACTCCATCAGCCACAGTGCCGTCGTCCGTCGTCGTCGCGGTACGGGCGTCCTGGACCCGCGCGTTCGACGTCGGGCGTTCGCCGTCGCTGAGGGCGAAGTCCATTCAAGGGGGCGCCCGGCTTCTGCCGTGGTTGCGTCGTCAGGCTCATTCATCGGCCTGGTCTGGAACTCGCGCGATAGTAAGCAACGTTGCTATGACGGATGCAAGTCATGCGACGGTCGGTTACCGGCTAGTCCGAGGTGACCGGACGATCGTGTCTGCCGGAGGAGCGGCGGTGCTCGTTCACGGCAACTGGCTTGTCGCGACGAGCACGGTGTGTTCCCTTTCAATCATTCGCGGGGACCGAGCGCCGGGCTGCTAGCAGTTCCTGGCGGAGGAGTGGCATCCTCCGTTCGGTCATCCGTTTGACCCAGATGGATCGTTTCGATGATCGACATCGTCAATGTCCATCCGTGCTGCGCCGCCGTTGCTAGGTTCCCGCCGTCAATCAATCCGGTTCTGGTGGGGGTTGAACGGTCGTGCCCGAATTCACAGCGTCCCGGAACAGCATGTGGACAAGGCTGCTCGTCGCCTGCCTGGTTGTCCTCGGGCTGCTGCCCGTCGTCGTCGCTCGAACCGGTGCGCAGGCCGCGGCGCCGATCCAGGCGCACCAGGGCCAGTTCTTTCCGCTGACGCCGGCGCGCGTCCTCAACACCAGTACCGGGCTCGGAGTCGTCGGCGGCGTTTCCGGAACGATCGGCGCCGGCGCGACGAAGAACGTCAATGTCCTGGGTGCGGGCGGCGTGCCCTCTTCTGGTGTCTCAGCCGTGGTCCTGTCGCTCTCGGTTGTCTCCCCGTCAACAACAACGGCAGAAACGGTCTGGCCGGCTGGCGCGACGCGCCCGACGATTTCGTCGTTGTCCGCGCCGCATGCTCAGGTGACCGGCACGGTCACGTCTGCGCTCGGCACGAGTGGGCAGATCAGCATCTACAACAGCGCCGGCACCGCGACGCTGTACGGCGACGTTGTTGGTTACTACACCGACGGCACCGCAACTACTGCCGGGAGCACTTACGTTCCCGTCACCCAGTCACGCATCCTGGATACAGCCGCCGGTGTAGGTCACACGGGAAAGATCGCCTCGAACTCGAGCTTTGACCTCACAGTGACCGGGACGGGCGGGGTCCCATCGTCGGGGATAACCGCCGTCGCGGTCGTGCTCACGGCTGTCAAACCATCCGCCACGGAACTATTCACCGTCTACCCAACGGGTGTCACCCGGCCATCGACCCTCACTTTGTCCACGACCTCAAACGTCGAGATCAGCACCACCGTTGTCTCAGCCGTCAGCAGCGCCGGTCAGATCACCATCTACAACAGCACCGGCAGCACGGACCTGTACGGCGACGTCGTTGGCTACTGGCAGGCACTTACGGCGACGGCCCAAGGAAGCGCGTACAGCGCGGTCACCCCCACCCGAATAATGAGCACCACGACGGCGCTTGGCGCTGGCGCCACACTCAACCTCACTGTGAACGGCACGGCCGGTGTGCCGAGCACAGGCGTATCGGCGGTCTGGCTTTACCTCACCGCGGTTGCCCCATCGGCCGCGAACACCGTGACGCAGTACCCAACTGGCAGCACCCGGCCCACCACCGCCACGGTCACCTCGACGACGAACATCACACGGACCAACCTTGTCGCCGCGGTGCCTGGGACCAACGGACAGATCACCATCTACAACAGCGCTGGCAACACCAACCTCTATGTCGACGTCATCGGCTACACCGCAACCGCGTTGGCACCTGCGACGCCCGCAGCGCCGACCGCAAATCCGGGCAGCCAGCAGGCGAGTGTGAGTTGGGCGCCGCCGAACGACAACGGCGCCGCCATCATTAGCTATCTGCTGACCGCCACGCCGGGCGGCGCTACCGCGACGATCGACGGCGCCCTCACCACGGGGACCGTCACCGGCCTGACCAACGGCACCACCTACACGTTCACAGTGAAGGCCACAAACGCGGCGGGCAGCAGCCCTGCGTCACCTGCATCCGCAGCGGTCCTCGTCGCCGGGTCGCCCGCTTCGCCTACCAACGTCAGCGCCGTCGCCGGCGACGCACGAGCTGTCGTGTCCTGGACGGCTCCCGCCAACACCGGCGGTATCGCGCTCACCGGCTACACGGTCACGTCCAGTCCGGGCGGAGTCACCGCGACCGCCGGCGCTTCGGCATCTTCCGCAACGGTGACCGGCCTCACCAACGGAACGGCCTACACCTTCACGGTTCACGCGACCAACTCCGTGGCCAGCAGCGCTGAGTCCACACCCTCCAGTGCGGTGACTCCAGCCGGCCCGCCAGGCGCTCCGACCAATGTCACGGCAACAGCAAGCAGCGAGAGTGCAGTCATCTCCTGGACAGCCCCGCCCAATGGCGGTTCACCTCTCACCAGCTACATCGTGGCCGCCACACCGGGCGGATCCACTGTCAGCGCAGGTGCTTCAGACACCACCGCGACCATGACCAGTCTCACCAACGGCACTGCCTATACATTCACCGTCACCGCCTCGAACAGCGCTGGATCTGGACCTGCCTCGTCACCGTCAAACTCAGTAACTCCGCAGGCCTTTCCGGGAGACGTCACGACCGCGATCTCGACGGGTTCTGTGACGTCGGTGGCGGGATCTGGGGCGGCGGCGACGTCGGCGGGGACGGGGTCGTCGGCGTCGTTCAACACGCCGCGGGGTGTGGTGGTGGTTGGTGGGGTCGCGTATGTGGCGGATCGAGAGTCGGTCAGCACGGTGGACCTGTCGACGGGGCAGGTGTCGATCCTGGCTGGGTCGGCGAGCAGCACTGGGTGCACGGACGCATCGACGGGATCGGCCGCGCGGATTTCTGGCGCGAAGGACATGGCGACCGATGGGTACTACGGCTATCTGGTGGACGGCTGTGGGTTGCGGCGGGTGTCGCTGAGCACTGGCGCTGTCAGCACCATGGTCAGTGGCAGTGGCTATCAGGGTGTCACGGTCGGCCCGGACGGTTTCTTGTATGTGACGCAGACGATCCCGCAGGGCGGCACGACCGCGGCGACGTTGTACCGGGTCAACCCGGCCAACAACCAGACGACGTCATTGAAGACGGCGTATCCCGGGGCCTACTACGGGGTGGCGGCGGACTCCAGCAACGTGTACTTCGTGCAGTACCCGACCCAGATCGCCAAGTACAACCTGGCCAGCGGGACGACCACCACTCTGGTCAGCGACTCCTCGCTGGACTACGCCAGCGACCTGGAATCCGCCGGTAACTACCTCTACTCCGGTGCCTTGACACCGACAGGTGCCGAAGGGTTGTTGCGCCGTTACACGAAGTCGGATGGCAGTTGGCGCAACGTCGCCGGCGCCGGGAACGGGCACGCCGACGGCGTCGGCGCTGACGCCTGGTTCGGAGCTGCCCTTGACATCGCCGCGGACGGAACCAACCTGTGGGTCGCCGATGCCGGCAACTACCTGCGCAAAGTCGCTCCGACAACGGACCTACCTATTGCGCAGCAACCGGCAGTAAACACTGCGTCCGCGATCTCGACGGGTTCTGTGACGTCGGTGGCGGGATCTGGGGCGGCGGCGACGTCGGCGGGGACGGGGTCGTCGGCGTCGTTCAACACGCCGCGGGGTGTGGTGGTGGTTGGTGGGGTCGCGTATGTGGCGGATCGAGAGTCGGTCAGCACGGTGGACCTGTCGACGGGGCAGGTGTCGATCCTGGCTGGGTCGGCGAGCAGCACTGGGTGCACGGACGCATCGACGGGATCGGCCGCGCGGATTTCTGGCGCGAAGGACATGGCGACCGATGGGTACTACGGCTATCTGGTGGACGGCTGTGGGTTGCGGCGGGTGTCGCTGAGCACTGGCGCTGTCAGCACCATGGTCAGTGGCAGTGGCTATCAGGGTGTCACGGTCGGCCCGGACGGTTTCTTGTATGTGACGCAGACGATCCCGCAGGGCGGCACGACCGCGGCGACGTTGTACCGGGTCAACCCGGCCAACAACCAGACGACGTCATTGAAGACGGCGTATCCCGGGGCCTACTACGGGGTGGCGGCGGACTCCAGCAACGTGTACTTCGTGCAGTACCCGACCCAGATCGCCAAGTACAACCTGGCCAGCGGGACGACCACCACTCTGGTCAGCGACTCCTCGCTGGACTACGCCAGCGACCTGGAATCCGCCGGTAACTACCTCTACACCGGCGCAAGCGGTGCGCTCAAGCGCTATGCAAAGGCTGACGGGACCAGTCGGACCGTAGCTGGGCCTGGCGCTGCCGACACCGACGGCACCGGCGCCAACGCCGGCTTCAGCAGCGGGCCAACCGACATCGCCTCCGACGGCACGACCCTATTCGTCGTTGACGGCGGCAACAGGTTGCGGGCCGTCAGCACCCCTCCGCTCCCGGGGCCTCCCATAAACGTCAGCGCCGCGCCAGGGAACATGCAGGCCGTCGTGTCCTGGTCGCCGCCGACAAACAACGGCAGCGGACCAATTATTGGCTACACCGTGCTCGCCTCGCCAGGCGGAGCAACCACAACGACTAGCGGAACAACCACCGCGACCATCACAGGCCTAACGAACGGCACGAGCTACACATTCACCGTCACCGCAACAACCGCCGAAGGTACCGGCCCGGCTTCTGGGACCTCGGCCCCCGTCACGCCCGCTGGTTCTCCAGCCGCCCCCACCAGCGTCAACGCCACACCCGGCAACGCCCAGGCCACCGTCAGTTGGTCACCGCCGCCGTCCGACGGGGGCTCGCCAATCACTGGCTACACCGTGTTGGCCTCGCCCGGCGGCGCTACATCCACAACTACAGGCGCAACCACCGCAACGGTCAGCGGACTGACGAACGGCATCAGCTACACCTTCACCGTCACGGCGGCCAACGCTGCCGGCTCAAGCCCGTCCTCCGCACCGTCGGCACCGATCACGCCGATTGGACCACCGGACCGGCCGACCAACGTCGCAGCGGCTGCTACTGACGGGCAAGTCGCCGTGTCATGGACGGCGCCTGCCAACTCCGGCGGTAGTCCAATCACCGGCTACACCATTACGGCATCACCAGGCGGTGCGACTGTCACGACATCGGGAGCCACGTCAGCAACGGTCACCGGCCTCTCCAACGGGACCGCCTATACCTTCACTGTCACCGCGACCAACGCGATAGGGACGAGCGCAGCCTCCGCTCCATCTGCGCCCGTCACCCCTAATTCACCGCCGAACCCGCCGACAAACGTCCACGCCACGGCCGGTGACACAACCGCAACGGTTAACTGGACCGCGCCCGCCAATTCAAACGCGGTGACGGGATACACCGTCACCGCCTCTCCTGGGGGGCAAAGCGCAAACACCACCGGAGCCACAACGGTCCAGGTCGGTGGCTTGACCAACGGGATTACCTACACCTTCACTGTCGTCTCCAACAGTGATGTTGGACCGTCCATTGCCTCCGATCCATCTGACCCTGTGACCCCCATCGCGCATCCCGGCAGCGTCCAGCAGATGAGCGTCACACAGACACTGAACAACACCCTCGACATGAGTTGGACCCCCCCGACGACAGGGCCCATCACCAGTTACATCATTAGCGCGACGCCGGGCAACATCAGCCGAACCGTCGGTGGCAATGCCATCGCCGCTTCCCTAGGCGGCCTGACGGTCGGTGTCCAATACACCGTCTCGGTAACTGCGCAGAACTCGGTAGGCACGGGACCGTCCGCAAGTCGCACCGCGCAGCCCATCAGCACCCTTGCGGTAAAGGCCTACACCGATGTCGCTTGGGCCAACGGGTTTAGCAAGGCGATTTCCGACGACGGCCGCTACATCGCGTACACCTGGTCACCGTTGGAGAACGGCAGCGACATCAACGAGGGCTGGTACAGCGTCTACCTGCGCGACACAAAAGCTCTTGTGACCTACAGCATCGGCGGTGTCGCGAAGACGAACGCGGACGCACGTTGGCAGGTTTCCATGAGCGGCGACGGCCGCTACATCGTCTTCAACACCTCGGCGTCGCTGATCCCGTCTGACACCAACGGCCACGATGATGTCTATCTGTACGACCGCCAGGATGACTCGCTGCGGATCGTGTCAACCAATGCACAGGGCGTTCCCGGCAACGGGGCGAACAACAACGCCGTCATCTCCGCAGACGGCAGCACTGTCGCCTTCGAATCGAGCGCCACCAACCTCGGTCCTTCGGCGCCCGGCGGCGGCAGCTACGAGGTGTATACAAAGAACCTCGCCTCCGGCGCCGTGCAGATGGTCGCTGGCGACTTCAACTGGCTCGTTCAGGGACCCCCAGCTATCTCCGGCGACGGCAGCCTCGTGGCCTTCGACGCATCGGTGAGCTTCGTCAGCATCTGCCCTGCGCCCAACAACCAGACGCTGTCGGTCAATGAGACCTTCGTCGGCCACCCTGGTGGCGTGGCGACGCTGGTCAGCCAGGCGGCGAGGACAACCTGCGGCGGATCGACGTCGCTCGGGCTCCAACCCGCCTACTCCGGTTCACACCTGGAAAGCATGGACCGCGGCGGACTCATCGCGTATCAGGCGTCTGACTCGCCGGGCTACGGCCAGCAAATCGACGCGGCCATCCCTAGCAACGGCTCGGACGATTACGTCGACACCAACATGATCACCGTCTACCCCGGAAACCCCAACCAGGCCGCGTACTACGGCAATGGCGCGCATCTTTCACCGGACGGAACACTGTTCACCTTCAACGTGAACCAGTCCCTGTTCATGGGCTGGGAGCCCGGCAGTACCCAGGTCCCGACGCAGGTTGTCGTCGGGGGGTCCTGGCTGTGGTACGGCTACCAGGACGGCATCTTCGCCGCCGACGACCACACACTGCTCTATACCTGGAACAACGAGGGCTACAGCGGCAAGTACAACCACGCCTACGTCTCCTACATCGACCCGCGCGCGAACGCGAAATCACGCCGTAACGCTGGATGGCGGGAAAGCGTGAACACCGCGACCGGCAGCTACATCTCGCAGGCCAACGACATCTCCGTCGCCAACGCCGGCCCTTCCCTCGGCATCCAACGCACCTACTCCAGCGACAACACGGCCGATGGCCCGTTCGGCACCGGCTTCACCTTCAACTACGGGATGACGCTGACCGGCGCCCCTGCGGGCGACAACAACCCGGCCTACACCCTCACGTACGGCGACGGTCGACAGCTCACCTTCACCGGCGACGGGAACGGCGGCTACAACCCCATCGACGGATTCACCGACCACCTCACCAACGACGCTTCCGGCGGCGGCCACACGCTGACTCAGAAAGACGGGGAGACGTTCGACTTCGGCGTCGACGGCAACCTCGACACCATCACCGACGCCAACGGACGCAGCCTCAGCCTCGCCTACACCAACGGCCAGCTGGCCACGGTCACGTCCACCAGCAGCGGCCGATCGCTGAGCTTCACCTGGCAGGACGGTCATATCAGCAGCGTCAGCACCAACGCAGTCGCATCGTTCGGCGGCCCACTGACCTGGACCTATAACTACACCGGCGCCATGCTCACCAGCGTCTGCCAGCCAACGCAGCCCGGCGACGCACCGGCGTGCACTGCCTACGGGTACACCGGCAACCGGCTCGCCGGCGTCACCAACGCCAACGGCGACACTGACCTCAACATCGACTACTACGACGACGGGCGCGTCCACGACGTCGGCGACGGCACCGGAAACAACGCCACCTTCACCTACACCGGCACCCAGCAGGTAACCATCACCGACAAACGCGGCAACACCACCACCCACAACTACAACGCCAACATGCAACTGACCTCAGAGGTCAACCCGTACGGAAAGATCCGCCGTTACACCTACGACTCCCACGGCTACCGGACCAGCGTCACCGACGAAAACGGCAACACCATCACCACCACCTACAACGCCAACGGCGACCAGACCAGCTACGACGACGGCGCGCACGACGTCAGCTACGACACCTACGACGCCAACGACAACCTGGCCGTCGTGCGCGATGCCCGCTCCTCGAGCCCCACCGACAACACCTACGCCACCAACTACAGCTACGACAGCCACCACAACCTCACCAGCCAAACCCTGCCTGCCGCCGCGGCCTACCCGAACGGGTTGACCACGATCTGGACATACAGCAGCGGCAGCGAGTCCGCCTGCGATGGCGGCACCATCCCCGCCGGCCTGATCCTGACGCAGCGAGACGCCCGGCAGAAGACCACCACCTACACCTACACCCACGCCGGCGACGTGTGCACCGTCACCACCCCCCTCGGCCAGGTGACCCACAACAGCTACGACGAGATCGGCCGACTCAAGACCAGCACCGTCACCAGCGACAGCTACCCCGCCGGCACCACCACCACCTACACCTACGACGCGGCCGGGCAGCTCCGCACCGAAACCGACCCCGAAACCACCGACGCCGTCACCGGCGCCTCGCACCAACGCCGCGTCACCTACACCTACAACGACGCCGAACAGCTCACTCAAATGACCAGCGCCGACATCGACGGCGCCGACCCGGCCCGCAGCACCACCTACTCCGAGGACCGCTGGGGTCACCTGACCAGCACCACCGACTCACAGACCAACGCCAGCGTCGTACGCAGCTACGACGAGAACGGCAACCTGGCCACCGTCACCGACCAACTCGGCCACAACTACCGGATCAGCTACGACAAGAACAACCTCCCCACCACCACCGTCCTGACCAACTACACCGACCCCACTGATCCGAACTACACCGCACCACGCGCCGTCACCCTCATCACCAACACCTACGACGACGCCGGCCGTCTGATCACCCGCACCGACGCCGACGGGCGCACCACCCGCTACTCCTACGACGCCGCGAACCGGCCCACCGAACGGACCCTGCTCGGCTATCACAACCGGGACGGCAGCCTGCACGACCTCGTCGTGTCCGCGGAAACCTACGACCCGGCCGGCAACATCACCGACACCTACCGCGGCGACAGCAAACGCCACATCCACAACATCTACGACGCCGACAACCGCCTCACCAGCAGCACCCTCGACCCCAGCGGACTGAACCGCGACACCACCTACAGCTACAACGAAACCGGACAACCGACCCGCGTCACCACCACCCAGGTCTCGGAAGCCACCGCACAGGACACGCAGTCCACCACGGTGCACCTCGACTACAACGACGACGGCGAGGCCACCAGCCGCACCGTCGACCTTCCCACCGGGTCACTGACCACCACCTACAACTACGACACCCGCGGCCTGCTGCACACCCTCACGGACCCGCGTGGCAACGCCAGCGGAACCGACCCTGCCGATTTCACCACCACCTACAGCTACGACCAGCTCGGCCAGCTCACCACCACGACCACACCACCGGTCACCGTCGAGAACAACGGCAGCCCCAGCACCGAGCAGCCCACCACCCTCACCGGCTACGACACCTTCGGCGACACCGCGCACACCCAAGACGCCGACGGCAACATCACCAGCAACGTCTACGACCGCATCGGCCGGCTCAGCCAAACCACCTACCCCACCTACACCCGCCCGGACAACACCGTCCTGCACCCCACCGCGAACTACCTTTACGACGACGCCGGCAACCTGCTCACCGTCACCAACACCCGCCGCTTCACCACCACCTACGCCTACGACGCCGTCAACCGGCTCGTCGCCCAAACCAACCCGCCGATCGGCACCGACCCGGCCGGGGTCACCATCTACGGCTACGACGACGCCGGCAACCGCACATCGGTGATCGACCCCACCGGCGCGACCACGCAGTACAGCTACGACGACCTCAACCGCGTGCGCACCACCGACCAGGTCGTCCGCCAACCCAACGGCCCGGCCACGCACGACATCACCACCACCGACTACGACCCGCTCGGGGACCTCGTCTACCGGCAGGACCCCGCCGGTGACACAGCCACCGCCAGCTACGACGCAGCGGCCGACATGCGCACCCGCACCGACGCCGCCAACAAGACCTGGACCTACGCCTACGACCTCGCCGACCAGCCCTCGAAGGTCACCGACCCACTCGGGCGATACACCACCTACACCTACGACAACGCCGAACGCCTCCGCGCCGCCGACTCCTTCGACACCAACAACACCCAGGTGCGCGCCCTGTCCGCCACCTACGACGATGCAGGCAACCTCGCCACCACCGTCGACGGCAACGGACACACGACGACGTACAGCTACGACGCGCTCAACCGGCTACTCACCACCACCGTCCCTGTTGACGGCTCCACCTTCATCACCAGCGGCTACGGCTACGACGCCAACGGCAACCGCACCCGCACCACCGACGGCCGCGGCTACAGCAGCGACGGCACCGCCACCAAACTGGGCGGCACCGGCTACGACACCCTCCTGAGCTACACCCCCAGCGGCCAGATCGCCACCCTCACCGAACCACCGACCGACGCCTACCCCGACGCCCCAGACCGCACCTGGACCTACGGGTATGACGCCGGCGGCCTGCTCACCGACGAAACCCAACCCGGTGACGTCACCGTCACCCACACCTACGACGCGCTCGGCCGCGACTACGCCGACACCGGCACCACCGGCGACGGCACCGTGACCCGCGGCTTCGGTTACGACCTCGACGGCCGCCTGACCAGCTTCACCACACCCGGCGACGACCAGACCGTCACCTACGACGATCGCGGACTGCCCGTCAGCTCAACCGGACCCGACGGCGACACCACCACCGACTACAACGACAACGGCCAACCGACCACCATCACCGACCCCGCCGGCACCAGCACCTTCACCTACAACAGCCGCGGCCTGCTCCGCACCGCCGACGAACCCACCACCGGCACCACCCTCACCTACAACTACGACGACGCCGGCCAACCCTCCAGCACCATCGCAACCCACGGCGCCGACACCTCCACCCGCACCTTCACCTTCGACGCGCTCGGCCGCCTCACCGACGACCAGCTCACCGCCGCCGGCACCACCACGGCCGACCTCGGCTACGGCTACGACCCGGCCGGCAACCTGACTTCACAAACCGTCACCGCCCCCGGCAACCCAGCCGCCGGCACCAGCACCTACGGCTACGACCAGTCCAACCGGCTCACCAGCTGGACCGCCCCCGACACCACCACAACCACCTACGGCTACGACCCGGCCGGCAACCGCACCCAAGCCAGCAGCGACACCTACACCTACGACGCGCAGAACCGGCTCGTCACCGGCCCCAACACCACTTACACCTACACGCCCCGCGGCACCCTCGCCACCGCCACCACCAACGGCACCACCGTCACCGACACCTTCGACGCGTTCAATCGGCTCACCGCCAGCGGCGACCAGACCTACAGCTACGACGCGCTCGACCGGCTTGCCGGCATCAACGACACCGCTCTCACCTACGGTGGCTTCAACAGTCAGCCGGCGACGTCAGGCACGACCAGTTACTCGCGCGACCCACGCGGCAATCTGCTCGCTACCACCGCCGGCGGCAGCAACTACCTCGCCGCCACCAACGTCCACGGTGACCTCAGCTACCTCTACAACGCCGACGGCACCGTCGCCGGTAGCCAGGTGCTCGACCCCGCCGGAAAGCTCATCGGCACTGCCGGCGCAGCACCGACCGTGGCCGACCAAGCGCAGATCGCCGACCCCGCCACCGGCAACGTCTGGATGAACGCCCGCTGGTACGACCCCACCAGCGCAACATTCACCAGCCAAGACACCATCCTCGGGACCGCTAGCAGCCCGCTATCGCTCAACCGCTACGCGTACGGACAAGACAACCCCGTCACCAACAGCGACCCCTCCGGCAACTGCCCCGTCAACGCCACTGGATGGGGCGACTGCAGCCAAGACCGAGGCCCGCGGTCCTTCAGCGTCAGCGCCGTCATCGGTGTCGTTGTCACGCCCAACGATCTGCTCAAGCACACGCTCGCGCCATCCGCACCTCCAGGCATGGGCGGCGGGGGCGGCTGCGCCGACCCCAACGACCCCAACGCGGGGGACCTGGCGTTCATGTGCGCCTACCAGGCATCCAGCGACATGGCCGCAGCACTGGGCAGCTTCGTCGACGCGGCCGTCGCGCAGCCCCTGTCACAACTGGCCACGACCATCACCAACCCCAGCCAATGGGGCGGTGCCCTCACCGGCATGTTCATCAAGCCGGTCGGCCAGTGCTTCCACGGAGACCTCACCGCATGCGCAATGACCGCGCTCAACGTGGCCACGATCGTTCCCGGCATCGGCGCCGCTGCCCGACTCGGCGTAGACCTCGCGGTGCGGGCAGGAGCCGAGGCCACTATCCGCGGCGTTGTGGATTCGGAAGCCGCCAGCGTTCTCGGCGCAGTTTCGACCGAGGCCGTCGGCACTGTCGACGCCGCTGCAATTGAGGACCTGACCGGCCAGGCACTGGGCGATGGCGCCCTCGGAGCCGAGCAGGCTATTGCCGCGTCCGCTTCGGAAGCAGCCACCGAGAATGCAGCCGGATCGGGTGTGGCCCAGGAACTAGCGGGCGTCCGCGCGGAGGATGTAATCGCTGAAGCGGAATCCATCCTCAAGGATGCCGCTGAGAGCTGCAGCGTCAACAGTTTCACCGCGGACACCCCGGTTCTGCTTGCTGACGGCCGTCAGATACCGATCAGCAAGGTCAAGCCCGGCATGAAGGTCGTCGCCACAGACCCGGCGACCGGCGCCACGGCAAACCGCAAGGTCGACGCCGTGATCGTCCACAGCGGCGAACACACCATGGTTGACCTGACCTTCGCCGACGGCACCACGATCACCGCGACAGACCACCACCCGTTCTGGGACGTCACCACCGGCGAGTTCACCTACGCGATCGATCTCAAGGCCGGCGACCAAGTCCTCGAAGCCGACGGCGAGCTACTCACCATCAGCAAGACCCGCAGCTACACCGCCGACCTGACCGCATACAACCTCACCGTCGACGGCATCCACACCTACTACGCCGGTGCGACCCCCGTGCTCGTACACAACAGCTGCGCCGCAGGCGACACAGGCGGAGCGCTGTCAGGCATCCGTAATGGCCACCTCGCCGGCGATATTCATCCGACGACTGGAGTTCCGTTCGACGACAGCGGGTATCCCGATTTCTCAAACTGGACTCATCCGGATGTCCCGGATGTGACCATTGAACCTACCGGTACCCGCGCGGGGGATTACGCGGCCGCGAACCAAGCGGCCGGCCTTGACAGCACGCCGGAGGGCTACACATGGCACCATGCTCAAGAGCCCGGCGTGATGCAGCTCGTTGACCGAGGCGTCCACGCGGCAACCGGCCACACGGGCGGCTACTCGATCTGGGGGACCCTTCCGTGATGTCGGCGTTCTTCGACGATTCCACGTACTACACCGGGCCGGAGCTAACTGACGACATGGTGAGGCTTGCCGAGAAGCGTCTCGGTCACCGCCTTCCGACGTCGTACGTCGACCTGTTGCGCGTGCGAAACGGTGGCAAGCCTCGGCGACGCTGTTTTCGTACACCGTTCAAGACGTCCTGGGCGCATGACCACATCGAGATCGAGGCGATAAGGGGGGTCGGCGGAAATTGGGGAATCGATAATCCAGGAGGCCTGGGCTCCTTAGCGATGATTACGCAATGGGGATACCCAGCAATCGGGATCGTGATTTGTGAGATGCCGTCCGCTGGACATGATGCCGTGATGCTCGACTATTCAGAGGACGAGGCTGAGCCGAGCGTGGTCTACGTGGATGAGGACCGTCGGCCTAGGCTCCTGGCGAAGTCCTTCGCCGAGTTCGTCGGCAATCTGATTGCGTGTGATGAGAGGTAGGGGAATCGACAGCCTCATGACGGAGTCGCCGCAGAAAGTGGCACCGTCGTCTGCCGAGGCATGTGCACAGCAGAGGGCGGCGGCCCCGAGATCGGACCGCCTGCCAAGCAGCTAGGCGCTCGGCCCGGCATCGACATTCCAGTTGCCCCGCCTTCCGTCTTCTCGGACCAGTGCTGCTGAGAGCGCCGGTTGATGACGGCATGGAGGCGGCGAGCGCGGTCACACCGCGGTCACACGGATGTCCGGATGGCCTCGGACCAACTCATGTGATCCCGGATGCTGTCGCTGGTCAGGCGGTGTTTCACCAACTGCCCCCGCCTGCACGGTTGTGCGGGACTCGACACTGCTAATGCGGTTTGGGTTTATCGCCCATCCGGGGTTCAAATCCCCGAGCCTCCGCGCATCGGTGGCCCCCTGCTGCCCACCCAGCCGGCATCGGCGTCACACCCACGTCCGAGCTCGCCGAGGTCTAGGCGGTTGCTGAATGTCTCCAGTACAGCGCGCTATAGCGCGCTCAGCACCGGACGTTTCCTGCGGCATTGGTAATGCGCGTGGGGGAGCGCCGTATTAATCCCCGTTGCCTACCCCTCGACTAGGCATCGAGAGAGGGCCATGTCGTACCTCTCGGGGGGGATTCGGCGTCACTTGCCTAAAAGGCAGGTGACGCCTGCTCGCGGTACCTCGCTGGCTCCACGTGCAGGAGGGGAGCAGGCAATGCATGAGTGGGTGCGTGGGAGACGTAAGTGGGCGGTGCTGGGGGTGGCGGGAGCGCTGGCGACGGCAATCACTGTGCCGACGATCAGCTTCGCGGACAGTGCGAACGGCTGTGATTTCCAACAAAACGGTGCGGATGCGTGTGTGACACCGCTGACCGGCACCACCTTCGCCGGCGGTGACGGCAACCTGTTGGCGAGTCCAACCAACTTCGGGACGACCGACTGGCAGAACGTCGCCGGGCGGAACGCGGGAGTCGACCTGGCCAGCGGCTCGGGAGACAACGCGTTCGGTCAGGGCACGAAGGAAGACAGCCCGAACGTCAGCGTCGTCGATGGATCGATTCCACCGAACAAGAGCGATCTCATCCGCTTCTATGAAGCGTCCCAGTTCGCGAGCGGCAACAACTACTTGTACTTGGCGTGGGAGCGAACCAACGTTCTTGGTTCGGCGAACTTCGACTTCGAGATCAATCAGAAGACGCAGCCGGACCTGACCACAACCGGAGCGAAGACTCTTGTTCGCACTGCCGGCGACTTGCTCGTGACGTTTGACTTCACCAACGGCGGCGGCCGGCCGACCATCGGCCTGCTCAGCTGGGTGACCACCGGAGCAGCCAGCCAGTGCTTCTCGAGCAACACGGTGCCGTGCTGGGGCAACGCGAAGACACTTGGCCCAGGCACGGCCATCGCCGCGGTGAATACCGACACGGTGACCGACCCCATCGACCCCAACGCGCCGAGGAACTTGCCGGGATTGACCTTCGGGGAGACAGCCATCAACCTCACCGCCGCCGGCGTGTTCCCGACAGGCACCTGTGAGGCCTTCGGTAGCGCCTTCGTGCGGAGCCGTTCGTCGGCATCGTTCACGGCGGAGATCAAGGACTTCGTTGCGCCGATCCCGGTCAACATCTCCAACTGTGGCGAAGTGAAGGTCATCAAGCACACGGACCCGCGCGGCCTGAACCAAAGCTTCAGCTACACGTCCAACCTTGTCTCCAACCCGCCAGCGGGATCGACAGGATGTACGTCGGACAGCACGCCTAGCAGCTTCACCCTGAACGACAGCGGAAACACCACAAGTGACAACACGGCAAACACCGAGGATTGCTTGTTCGTGCCGGCAGGTAGTTACAACGTCACCGAAGGCGCACCCGCTGCGGGATTCACCTTGGAAAGCCTGACGTGTACAGCCACGGGTGCCGGCTCGTCGGGAAGCCAGGACAGCACCACTCCTGCCAAGGCCAACATCACGGTCGCGCCGAATGGCGTGGTCACCTGCACATACGTGAACCAGGGGGCCGGCGCGATCCTCGTCACCAAGACGGGCAAGGACAAGAACTGCGTCAGCTCATCGACAACCATCTCGAACGGAACGTGCACAGGTGCCGCGACGGCGGTCTTGTCCGGTGCCAAGTTCACTGTCAACGGTGTGCAGAAGACGACCGGCGCCAATGGTCAGGCCTGCTTCGACGGGCTGACCATCGGCACGAGCTATTCGGTCACCGAAGATTCCGCACCGACCGGCTACGGGATCGACGCCGCTACCCGGAACGTCACGGTGACCAAAGCCGCGACATGCACCAGCGGCAGCCCGGACCCGGTGAGTGTCACTGACACCCCACTCACCAACATTCTGGCTCGTGCAACGGCCGTCGTGCAGGGGACGACCAACTCGACCGTCAACTGCACCAACGCCGCTGGCTCCACAGTCGCCACGTCGGGTACCAACGCCGACCCCGCGACTGCACAGACCACAACCGGTCTGGCGCCAGGGACCTACACCTGCACGATCGTCATTGACCCGTGACGGTGACTGAGCAGGTGCCGTAAACGACGGTGTTGTGCTTCGTCGGCCCCGTGAACTGGTATGTCCAGCTTCCCGGGGTCGACGAAGACTCGTTCAGGTTGAACGTGCCGTCCGGTGTGCTTCCTAGTGGTGACCCGGTGGTGGAGCCGTCCGGCGCCGTGACAAAGAGATTGACGGCCGTCCCCGTGGGGAGTCCCACGGCGCTGACTACGTACGTGGCGTTCACCGCGGCGGGGTTCGGGCTGATCGCGCACGACGAACCGGGCTTGTGAGTGGCCGCTAGGGCCGGCACCGCAACTGCCGCACTCGCAGCGAGTGCCGCCGCCGTCGCTGCCCCCGCCGCCATACCAGATCGAAAGCGCACATCAGTCTCCGCAGAGTTCACGTCCGCGCACTGCACGCGGACCGTTACCTGGTCCATCGGGGCGATGTGCAATTGCTTGACTGGTTAGTTGAGCGGGACCGACGTCGGGGCCGGGCCGAGCGGGCGGCCACCGTAGATCACTTGGCCGTGTGCGTCCTGGTATGTCTGCCAAGGGACCGTGTCCTGTTGGCCGACGCCGGGAGCCGACCAGTTGCAGACGCCGTTCGGGTAGAGCTTCGTGAGCTCGCTCCATTGCGCATCGGTGAACAGACCGTTTGTGTACTGGTACCGGAGCAGCGGTTTGAGTGTGCACGCGTTGATGTCGCTGGCCTCGTCACCACCGGCGACCATGCGCGGCGTTTGATAGCGCGTTTGTGCGGTCGGCGGCAGACAGAAGTCGTCGGTCGGCGCACTGGAGAGCTGCGAGATGACCTGTGGTGCGTACTCGCATCGGTTCTGCACGTCCGCAGGGCGGTCCGCGACCACCTTGTTGCTGAGGGACTTGGAGGAGTGGTCGTGCCCGACGGCGGTGAGCCACTCGTCCATCTTGTCGAGCGCGTCGTTCATCCAGTTGACGTCGCCGACCAGCGGGGCCGGTCCGTACCAGAGCACGTCGTTGCCCGTCCCGCCAAGCTCGCGCTCGAGTCGGTCGCGCATCCACCACGTGTGCACGTAGTCGTGGGCGGCGCCCGGGTCGGGTCCGGCGGCGTCGATGATCGCGACGTTGCCCATGTTGTTGCCTTCGTTGACGAGGCCGGAGCGGTAGGCAGCCCGGATTGCCGGCTTGTCGCCAAGTGTCCGCGCCGCTTGCCAGCCACCGTCGACGTTCAGTCCACCGATCTTGGCGTTCAGATCAATGAACTGGTCGGCCGTGATGAGCCCCTGCTCCAGGGCGCTGAGGCCGTACATGATGCCGGCGTTGCCGAGTGGCAGTGCCGCGAACCCGTGGCCGGCTGCCTTCTCCTGCTTGTTCCACTCGCTCTTCGGCTGCCGCCCGAAGATGTTGATCGCTGCGTCGATCACCGAGCACCGCACACCTCGAGGATTGGTCTTCGCGTCATACGTGCGCTTGCCTGCGCATGAGGTGCTTGGGTTGGTCGCGCTCTTGAAGAACAACTCATCGGCGGCGATCGCGTTCACCGGGTCAGGTCGACCTTCGACCGCAGCCCACTGGCTGGGGGTCCAGGCGACTCCGGCCGCCCATTTCTGCGGGTCCTCGAAGTAGAGCCGCATCAAGTGATAGTCGGCGAACTCCGCTGCCGTCGAGAAGTCATCCGGATAGGCGCACGTGATGATCAAACCGTCGTAGACGCCACCCGGATATGAGTTGGCGACTTGCTGCTGGGCGATCGAGCCGCCTGAGCACCCGGTGCCGATCGTGTAGCTCACGTCGCCGTACTGGTCGATGAAGTGCTCCTTGGCCATGATCAACGACTCGGCCTGAAGCACGCCGTTGCAGTTGTGGCCGTTGTTGTCGAGCGCCGTCGACATCACGCCGAAGCCCTTGCCCAGCGCGGTGATGTAGCTCTCGGTGATCCCGGGGGTCTCCGGGATGGTGCCGCTGAAGTCGTTCAGTGGCGCGGTGCCGGTCCCGTGCGCGTCGCCGCAACCGCCGCCGTGGGTCACCAACAGCTTGTGGTCGAACTGTGGCTGCGGTGACCACCGGCTCCAGTGCTTGCCCGGCTGGAACAGCGTGAGATAGACGACCTGGTCCCGGTCTTGGTAGTCGGTCTCTTCGCGCACGATGAACGGGACGGTGACTCCGTTGTCGGTCGTCGTGCTCGCGACGTCGGTAGTCGGATCATGCGGGTCGTAGGGCTGCAAGCCCGCCTTGGACGGATCCGTCGATTTGTAGAGATACGAGAAAGCCGCGGGCTTGTCGCACTTGGCGTCGACCGCACCCGGCTCGCATTTCCACGCCGGCAGCTGAGGGCCGGCGAAGACCGGTCCGCCGAGTGGATGGCTGGTGATCGTCAAGCGGGCGCCGCGGGCGCCGCGGGCGGTGGCGGTGAGGACGTTGGCACCGTTCTTCAGGCCGTCGACCAGCGCCTCGAACCGCTTGTTCGGGCGTACGGCGAAATCACGAGTGACGTCGCGGGCACCCACGTGCACGCGAGCTGACGAGGGATCGACGCCGGCAGGAAGGTCCACCGCGACCAGCGCGACGCCGCCGGAGACGAGGTCGGCCCGCGTGGACAGCACCTCGATGCGGATCTGACCGGTCCGTTCGGCGAGGGCGGCGGGCGCCAGCGGCATCGCGGCCGCGCACACCAGGACTGCGGCCACGACGGACTTCGACCGTAATGACATGTTCCCCCGCTTGAATCGGTTGCTGACGTGATGCAGGGAAGATTCGGCGCGTCCGGACGCTGTCCTGCCCCCGCTACTGGGGGCTTGCCGGCGCCCGGAAGCAGCTGACCTCTAACGTCGCGACGTCGAAGTCATCGGGGACGTTGGTGAGCTCGATGACCGCGCGCTGGCCGTCGAGCAGGTCCAGGTAGTTGCCGGAATAGCGAATCCCGGGGGACGAGGCCGTCACCCGAGACAGGTAGGCGTAGCCGGTTGCGGTGAGCTCGATCTCGGCTCGTCCTTTCGAAAGCCGTCGAGCGGTCCCGGTCACCTGTCCGCGAGGCTGGAGGTCCTTGATCGCCGACAGGAACAGCCGGTTCGGTTCGAGGTGTCCCGCGCGATCGGTGACCCATGGCACCAGGTGGGGGTCCGGTTGCGGGCCGCGCCATACGAGTTCCGAGCGGTGCGGAGCGCTGACAACCTCGACGTCCGCAATCGGCTTCAGCTGCCCCGTGTTGTCGGCGAGACCGACATCAAGATGTATGGCGACACTCCCGGTGCTGGCGTTCGTCACCCAGAGCTCGAGCTCGTCCGACTCGGCGCGGAACGTCGCAACCACCGGGCGGTAGGCGCGCTGCAAGAAGTAGTAGCCGGCTTTCGGAACGAGGTCGTAGTCGATGACCGACCAGGTCAAACCCGGCCACGGATCGTTGAACTGCCAGACGAAGGTGCCGCTGCATTTCGGCTGCCGCCGCCGGTAGTGCTCGACGCCGAACTTCAGACCTTCCGCCTGGCACGCCATCGAGAAGTCGATGTATTCAGCAAGGTCGGTGGGCTCGCCGGTCTCGCCGGACATGAGCACCCAGCCCTTGTCCTTCGGCTCGTCCTTGTTGTGATGGTCCAACCCGGCACTGCGCAGCACCAGGTCGGACTCCGGTAGCCAACGACGAAGTGTGTTCAGCTCCGGCGTTGCGTGAATCCCGAACTCGGAGATGAACGCACCGTTGTCGCGTGCGTAGCGACGGAAGTGCACCGCCTCGCTGCGTGTCGCGTAGACGGTCGGATCACCGACGTCGAGGTCGAGTCCGTGCCAGACCTCCCAGGCATGCCGGTCGCCGTCGTGAATGCCGTTGACGGTCTTGTCCTGGCCTTCACCCCACGGACTGCCGGGCCAGTAGATCGCTCCGGGCGCATTGGCAGCGACCACGGCCGGCAGGTCCTCGTGGAACATGACCTCGCCCCAGGTGCCGGACAGGTCGCCTTGCACGATCTGGTGGATTGCCTGCACTTCGTTGTTGCCGCACCACAGGGCGATGGACGGGCGATTGCGCAACCGCCGGACCTGATGGGTGGCTTCGGCGACCACCTCGGCGCGGAAGTCGGCGCCCTCGGGATAGTCGTTGCAGGCAACATGAAGTCCTGCCAGACGAGCACGCCGAGCTCGTCGCACGCGTCGTAGAACGCCGGGTGCTCGTAGATGCCGCCGCCCCAGATTCGCAGCATGTTCATGTTGTCGGCCGCGGCGAGCTCGACGAGGCCGCGATAGCGCGATGCGGGGATCGACCCGACGAGCATCGACGCAGGCACCCAGTTGGCACCGCGCGCAAACAGCGGTATGCCGTTGAGGACGAACCGGAATCGTCGGCCGCCTTCGTCATGCGCACCGCGGTCGAGCTCGATCGTGCGCAAGCCGACGCGCTCACTCCAACGATCGAGCACCCGCTCGCCGGAACGCAGCTCCAGCTCGACCGCGTAGAGAGTCGGGTCGCCGAGGTCGTGTGTCCACCACGGGTCGACGCCGGTGAGCTCCAGCACAGTGTCAACCACTGCAGCCGGCTCGAGATCGCGTTCGGCGATGACGTTGCCTGCTGCGTCACTGACCCGCAGCTGCAACGAGTCAGCCAATGCGGCGGCGCCCTCGATCGTCGCGGCGACGGCGAGGGTCGCGCTGCGGGCCGCGGCGTCGACCGCCAGTGTCCGGACATGTACGCCGTCGATCGCCACGCCGCCGTCGGTCACGACGGCGACCGGCGCGGCGAGACCGATCGACGGGATGCGCGGCGCGAAGTCCCATCCCCATGAGAATGCAGCTTTACGTCGATAGGTGCGCTGCACCGAGGCCGCGAACCAATCCTCGGGTGCGAGCGCATCGCCACGCGTCGCAGCCCAGCGCGCCTGGTTCGCGGCAACTCCCGCCGCGACAACGTCTTCGGGGGCAGCACCAACAAGCGGCGGCGTGAACCGGACCAGCACCTCGATCTCGCGGCCGCACATGACCGGGATCTCGAGCGGCCGGTGCTGGTTCGCATGACGCGCCACGTCGACCCCGTCGAGCCGGACAGTGGCAACACCGTCGAGACAGCCGAAAACGAGACGACAACGATGTGACCCAGACGTGGCCGGCGGTGTCGTCACCGTCGCCCGATAGCACCAGGTCCGGTCCTCGACCCATCGCACGTCGTACTCGTTGAAGCCGAAATACGGCGCCGGGATCGCTCCCGCGGCTTCGAGCGTCTCGTGCACACCGCCCGGCACAACTGCTGGCATCCACTCCGCATCGGCGGACGGCCAGCCGTCTGGTTCGCACTCCGTTAAGTCGAACTCGATCACGCCAGGGCACCCGACTCGGCGAATGCGAAGGCGGCGAAGCGCTCACCCATCAGCCGGTGCGCGTCGGCGTCGGGATGCAGGTCGTCGGGGAGCGGGAGGTCGGCCAGGTCGGCTTCGCCATACAGCGTGCGGCCGTCGAGGTAGTGGAGGTTGGAGTCGGTTGCTGCGCGCTGGTGCGCAATGCGGGCGAGCTGGTCGCGGATGACGCCGAGCGTCAGCTTCCCGGACGGGATGTCGGCGGGATCGCCGTCGGCGACGAAGCGAACGCGCCCCTCCTTCAACGCATCGATGTCGGGCTTGCTGGGACCCGGTGTGTCCTCGTGCATCGGGCAGAGGATCGGCGACACGAGCAGCAATGGCGTCGTCGGGTGGCCCTCGCGGATGGTGTCGAGAAAGCCGTGCACTGCCGGGCCGAACGCGCGCAGCCGCATCGCGTCGTGGTTCACGACGTTGATGCCGACTTTGATGCTGATCACGTCGGCCGGGGTGTCCCGGATGACGCGTGCGGTGAACTGGTCGAGCAACGCATTGCCGCCGAAGCCGAGGTTGATGAGCTCCACCTCGGCTGCCAACGCCGCGACTGCGGGCCAGATGCCGGTGGGGTGCGCCGCGTCGGAACCGTGGCTGATCGAGCTGCCGTGATGCAGCCATACCCGCCGTCGCGACGGGAGCGGTTCCACCGGCGCGTTCGTGCGCAAACCGAGCAGCTCCGTCGCCTCGTTGTGCGGCAGCCAGATCTCGACGTCCTTTACTCCCTCGCGCAGGTCGGCGAAGTGCGCAACGCCGGGTGCACCGGTTTGCAGCTCCGGTGTCATGGTGCGGATGTCGACGAAGAGGGTGTTGCCGCCGTCAACCGTGGCCTGCGTGAAAAGTTCGCCATCGATGAGTAGGTCATAGACGCCATCGGTGCGCGGCGGCAGCCCGGCATAGCGCAGCTTGGTCGGACGGGTCTCCAGCTCGATGGCGGTCGCGCTCGTGCGAAACGACACGCGCACGCCGGACGTCTGCGCCTCCGCCAACATGAGCTGCGGGAAGTCGCTTTGCGCGCGGGCCCATGCCGGCAGCCGGTGTGGCCGCACGCCCTCCGGGATCGCGTCCAGCTCGATTGCCCCGCGGACGAGCTCAGCAGTGATCGCCGTCTTGATCCACTGATCTACTACCAACGTGCTCGGCCCCTTCACCCCTTGGTCCGCGAACCCGGTGCTGCGTCCGAGCGGCACCTGTTGGCAGAGCAGCAACGTCTACAACCCGGCTGCCGTTGTGCACGAGGATCGCGTCGTTCTGCTCTACCGCGCGCACGCAGCCGACAAAGTTTCGCGCATCGGCTTCGCCGCGAGCGATGACGGGTTGCACTTCGACATGGAGTCGACACCGGTGCTCGAGCCGTCGGCGTCATACGAGTCCCGGGGCTGCGAGGACCCGAGGGTCACGTGCATCGACGGCACGTACTACCTGACCTACACCGGCTTCGACGGAAAGTCCGCACTGCTGTGTCTCGCGACCTCCACCGACCTGCGCAACTGGACGAAACACGGCCCGCTGTTCCCCGACCTCGACACGTGGCGGACGTCGGCGTGGATGCAGGCGCGACGCGGGCCGCGTCCCTGGAGCAAGGCCGGCGGCATCGCTCCCGTCGCGGTCGGCGGACGCTGGCACATGTATGTCGGCGAGGGTGCGATCTATCACGCAACATCGACTGATCTCCTGGCCTGGACGGTCGCGGAGGAGCCTCTGGTGGAGGGGCGTGCCGGGTGGTGGGACGCCGACCTCATCGAAGTAGGAGCGCCGCCGGTGGTCGTCGGCGACCGCTTGGTGCTTCTCGTCAACGGCGCGCGGATCGCGTCGATCGAGCCCCTCGTCGTGGACTACCGGTGCGGCCAGGTGAGCTTCGCGCTCGACGACCCGAGCGTGGTGCTCGCGCGCGACGACGAGCCGTGGTTGGCGCCGACCACGCCGTTGGAGAAAGTCGGCCTCGTGCCCAACGTCACGTTCGTCGAGGGCCTGGTGAGCTTCCGCGGACAATGGCTCGCTTATTACGGCCAGAGCGACACGACGACCGCGGTGGCGATCGCGCACCAGCCCGCTGTGGAGGGATAGCCCATAGCTCCCCCGCAGAAGTGGGGAGTTGGTACGTAGAGCGTGCGCCGCGCGCCTGCGTAGCGTGCTCGCCATGCGCCGTTATCTGCACTGGTGCGCCGGCCTGGGCCTGATTGTGGCACTGGCCGCGTGCGGGACGACGGTGCCGGTGGCTCAACAGGCGACCGGCAGCACGGCTGGCGGGCTTACTGCCCCGGGCGGCGACGCGCTGAGCGCGCCCGGCGCCACCAACCGCTCGGCCGCGATCCCCGGAGCAGGCACGGTGACTCCAGGTTCGGGCGGCGGGACTTCGACCGGAACGTCTGGGTCCGGAGGCGCCGCGACGACGACGGGAGCCGCTGGCGGTCAACCCGGGGCGACTTCCGCTGCGACGGGCTACAGCGCACTGCACACGCCGATCGTTGTCGGCATCGCTTACGTGAAGGACGCAGCCGCGGGCCTGCAGGCGTTCGGTTTCCAGGGCGCGACGCTCGGCGATATGCATCTCTACGCCCAGACGCTCGTCGACGACGTCAACGCGCACGGCGGTCTTGGCGGCCGCAAGATCATCCCGGTCTACTTCGGGTATGACGCCAACCCGGGCGCGGCGAGCTGGCAGCAGCAAGACGAAGAGGCGTGCGCCACGTTCACGCAGGATCACCACATCGAGGTCGGCTTGACGACCTGGGCGGGCGACGGCCTGCTGGCGTGCCTGAGCAAGCTGAACATCCCGATGATCGGCGAAGGCCCTACCGGCGGAATCAGCGCGTCGAGCCTCCAGCACTTCAGTCAGGAGGTCGTGCTCGGAGGCTTCAACGTGGACCGTCGCGCTACCGAAGAGGTCAAAGCGCTTGTGCGCGAGAAGTACTTCGACAAGTGGGACGCCGCCAACGGCAAGACGGGTGTAGCTCCCGTCAAGATCGGAATCGTCACGCAAGACCTGCCCATGTACATGGAGTCGGTCAACGGACCGCTCGTCCATGGCATCGTCGCTGCCGGTTATCCCAAGCCGCAGGTGGTTGCGGTCGCGCCGCACGACTCCTACGACAACATCTCTCGGATGCAAGCGCAGATCGACAACGCCGTGCTCTCGTTCCGTGCGGCCGGCGTCACTCACGTGATTCTGTGGGACGACAACGGCGTAGAGACCTTGTTCTTCATGCAGCAAGCCGACAGCCAGAACTACCGACCGCGATATGGCGTGAACAGGGGCAACAACCTGCAGACGGTCGAAAAGGTCGTGAGCGCGAGTCAAACCCGTGGAGCCATCGGTATGGGCTGGGTGCCGCTCATGGACATTCCCGCGGCGAAGTCACCAACCAGCAAATACGCCAACAGTGCGCGTCGTGCGTGCTACGCATTGATGAAGCGCAAGGGTGCTGCCGGCGGATCCGGCTTCAACGAGACGTCGGCGATGATGTACTGCGCCACCATCTGGGCTCTGCAGAATCGCTGGAACCATATGGCCCAGCCTTCGGTCGCGGGACTCATCGCGTCGTTCAACGACTACGGCACGGGCTTCGTCGATCCGCAGGTGCCCGCCACCTACTTGAGCGCGACTCGGCATGACGGAGCGGCTGCCGTCTACGACTACGTCTATGACGCAGGATGCAACTGCATGAACTACTCCGGCGGCTTGCACTACCTTTCGCGCTCGTGACAAGCGACGTGATCCGCGTACCCGTTGACGCCGGGGAGCTCGCGGTCGAAGTGCGCGAGGGCAAGACCCCGCCGGTGCTCGCCATTCACGGCATCAGCAGCCACCGTCGGCTGTGGGACTGGCTGCATGTCCACGACCCGTCGTTGTCGCTGATCGCGCCGGACCTGCGCGGCCGCGGGGACAGTCTCGACGTCGCCGGCGGCTACGGGTTGCCGCGGCATTCCGATGACCTCATCGCGGTGCTCGACAAGCTCGGACTCGACTCGGTCGACGTTTGCGGGATGTCGATGGGCGGGTTCGTCGCGATCGACCTGGCGCTGCGATACCGCGACCGGGTGCGGAGCCTGGTGCTCGTCGATGGTGGATTCCCGATGGCGAGCCCACCTGGTCTGACCCGGGAGATGCTGCCGGCGATGTTCGCCGACCGGCTGGCCCGGCTCGACCAGAAGTGGTCGTCGCTGGAGGAGTTCCTCGCGTTCTTCGTCACCGAAACCGCGCCGTTGCTCGACCGCAACGACCCGGTCCTGCGCGGATATCTCGCCCACGACCTCGACGCCGATGGCCGGGTGCGACTGTCGGGGGATGCCTTGCTCGCGGACGCCGGTGACGTGTTCTTCGATCCGACGGACTGGCGCCAGGTCGACATCCCGACCCGGCTGCTCTACGCGGAGTTCAGCCGCGGGAAGGGGACGCCGCCGGCATACAGCGCAGAGGCCGCGACGGGATTCTACGCGGAGCTGCCCGCGCTCGTCGACGCGCGGTTGATCCCCGGCGCCGACCACGCGGCGACGATCATGACGCCAGCCGGCGCCGCGGCCACGGCAGCGCTGCTCCACGCTGCGCAGGGTTGAGCCCCGCCACGTCGAAGTCAGCGCACATGCACCGACGCCTGCCCCTCGTTGTAGCGGCTGCCCTAGTGGGCACTCTCGCCGTACCCGCCGCTTTTGCTCATGCCCCCGCGCGGCATGGCCCGAAGTACGACGTGACGATCACGCGGACCGAATACGGCATTCCGCACATCGTCGCCAAGGACTACGGGTCGCTCGGCTACGGCTACGGCTATGCGTTTGCGCAGGACAACATCTGCACGATGGCTGCCGACTACGCCACCGTCGAAGGTCAGCGCAGCCGTTGGTTCGGGCCGGACAAGTCCTACACGATGCAGGGCAACAGCGTTACCGTGACCAACCTCGACTCCGACATCTTCTGGACCGAGGTGCGGCAGTCGGGCATCGTCGACACGCTTCTCGCCCGTCCCACCCCGCTCGGGCCGGAACCCAAGGTCAAGTTGGCGGTCCGCGGCTACGTCGCGGGCTACAACCGCTATCTGCGTGATGTCGGTGGCTCCGACGGCATCAGCGATCCAGCGTGCGGCGGCGCGAAGTGGGTGCACCCGATCACGACGCTTGACGCCTACCTGCGCTTCTACCAACTTGTCCTTCTCGCCGGACAAGACGTCGTCATGCCGGGCATTGCCGAGGCGGCACCGCCGTCGTCATCGTCTAGTGCCGCGCCGGCGCCCGCTGTCGACGTCCAGCACACCGCCCGGTTGCTGGCGAACGGCTGGCACCAGGCGATGGGCGAGATGGGCTCCAACGCTGTCGCGGTCGGCAGCGCGGGCACCAGGAACCATCACGGTCTGCTGCTCGGCAACCCACACTTCCCATGGACCGACACCGAGCGGTTCTACCAAGCGCAGCTCACGATCCCCGGCAAGATGAACGTCACCGGTGCCTCGTTGTTCGGCGTGCCGATCGTGCTGATCGGTCACACGCCGACGATGGCGTGGAGTCACACCGTGTCGACGGCGTTCCGCTTTACGCCATACCAACTGTCGCTCGTGCCCGGCGACCCGACGTCATACATGTATGACGGGCAAGCGACGAAGATGGAACCGCGCACTGTGAAAGTGACGGTGCGCGACAGCAACGGCAAGCTTTCGCAGGTCTCGCACACGTTGTGGTGGACGCGCTACGGCCCGGTCTTCACCTCGATTCTCGGCATCCCACTGCCGTGGACAACGGCCGAGGCCTTTGCGATCCGCGATGCCAACGTCGACAACTTCCGCATCTTCAACCACTTCGCCGACACCGACCGCGCGACGTCGGTCAAGCAAGAGCTCGGCATTCTCGAGAAGTACGAAGGCATCCCCTGGGTCAACACGATCGTCGCGGACAAGTCGGGCCACGCGATGTATGCCGACATCGGCACGATCCCCAACGTGCCGGACTCGCTGGCGCAGCAATGCAACACCCAACTTGGTACGGCGACGTATGCCGCGCTCGGGCTGCCGATCCTCGACGGATCCACGTCGTCGTGCAATTGGAAGACCGACAAGGACGCGGTCGTCAAGGGGATCTTCGGCCCGTCACATCTGCCGCATCTGGTGCGCAGTGACTACGTGACGAACTCCAACGACTCGTACTGGCTGTCCAACCCGAAGCATCCGCTGGAAGGCTTCGCACGCATCATCGGCGACGAGCGCACCCCGCGCTCGCTGCGCACGCGCATCGGGCTCATCATGACCGCCGAGAACGCCCAGAAGGGCTTCACCCGGCAGATGATGCAGAACCAGGTGTTCAGCGACCGACAATACGCCGCGGAGATGACCCGCACCCAGCTCGTCGACATGTGCAAGCAGGATCCGGCGCTGCCGACGACGTCGGGCGCACCCGTGGCGACCGGCGACGCCTGCACCGTGTTGGAGAAGTGGAACCTGCGCGAGAACACGGACTCGCGCGGCTCGATCCTTTTCCGCCGGTTCTGGGACCACCTTGCCGGCGGCACGCAGGCGACGGCCGAAGGCGTGCTCGGCGCCGCGCCGTTCTGGCAGACGCCGTTCGATGCGAACAACGCGGTGCACACGCCGTCAGGTCTCAACACTGCCGACCCCGAAGTGGCGCTTGCTCTCGGCGACGCGATCAAGGATCTCCAGGACGCCAACATGCCGCTGGACGTCGTTCAGGGGAAGGTGCAGTACATCGAGAAGAACGGTGTGCGCTACCCCATCCCCGGCGGGACCGGCGACCCCAACGGTGACTTCAACGCCATCTGGACGTCATGGGTGGACGGCAAGGGCCTGACGCAGCCAGATGGCGGGTCGTCGTTCGTGCAGGTCGTCACTTGGAACGACGGACCGTGCCCGAACGCGCGGACGATCCTCACCTACTCGGAGTCGACCGACCCGACGAACCCGCACTATGCCGACCAGACCGCGCTGTTCTCCAAGAAGAGGTGGGTCGTCGACCGCTTCTGCGCCAGCGCGATCAACGCGTCACCGGTCAAGCAGGTCAAGCACCTGGTCGGCAGCTAGCAGTCCCACCAGAGCGTGACGACGTCGCGCGGGAGGTCGGTCGGTCCCAAGACGCGGTCGACTTCGGGTTCGGCGGCGACCGGGAGGCAGAGCCGTTGCCGGTTCATCCGCACATAGACGGCACGTTCGGCGATCCGCGACGGGCGTGTGTAGTTCTCGACCCGGACGTCGAAGTCAAGCTCGCGGAGCACCTCCGCGGCTAGCTGGGCCGTCGGCCCGTCCGGTCGGTCGAGGTCCCAGAAGTGTCGCCAGAGCGGCGCGGAGGTCGTCATCGGATGCGTCTCCGTGAGCTCGACCACTACCCGTCGCCTGGCCGCCGCGGTCAGCGCGCGCACGAAGGGCTCGAGGTCGGCGACGTTGTAGAGGACGTGGTGGCAGACGACGACGTCAACGGTTCCGGCCTCGTCCGCGACGTCCGGCCAGTTGCCGTGGACGCTGCGGGTGCGGACACCGTGTTCGGTGGCCGCGCGCTCAAAGCTCGCGAGCATGTCGGCCGAGGCGTCGACGCCGACGACGAGCGCGGCCGGCGGCACCAGCGCGAGCCCGCCGGCCCCACCGCCGCAGCCCACGTCCATGACCGAGCCGCCGTCCGGCAGCGCCTCGAGCGCACGGTCTCGAGAGGGTGTGTCCATCGGGTCGGGTGGCGCCGCGAACAGTTCCGGCGGGAAGCCCCACGGAGGCTCCGGTGCCTGCGCGAGGATCTCGTCGGGGATCGCCCAGCCGTCGAGTTCTGCGCGCCACCGCTGCGCCGAGTCCGCCACTCCGCGATCATGCCCGACGTGCATCGAGCCTGGGTCGGCTAGACGGGGGTCGTCATGATGGCGCGTGCTTTCTCTGCCTTGACGGCGGCGGTCAGTGACGCCAGGTCGAACGCACCCTGATGCCGGCGGCCGTTGACGAAGAACGTCGGCGTGCCGGACACGCCTGAAAGCGCCGCGCTGTCGACGTCGCTCTCCACCCGGCGGGCGAATTCACGGTTGTCCAGTGCCGCCGCGAATCGGCCGGTGTCCAGGCCGAGTTGTTCGGCGTATCCGATGAGGTCGCCGCGGCGTTGCGCGTCCTGATGCATCAGGAGCAGGTCGTGCATCTCCCAGAATGCCCCCTGCTCACCGGCCGCCTCGGATGCCTCCGCTGCCGCGCGTGCGTGCGGGTGCACGTCGTCGAGTGGCAGGTGCCGCCAGACGTAGCGGATGTCGGCGAAGTCGCGCAGCAGTTCGCGGACGGCGGGTTCGGCCTGGCCGCAATAGGGGCACTCGAGGTCGCCGTACTCGACCAGCGTGATCGCCGACTCGAGCGGCCCGCGGATGTGGTCACGGTCCGGATCGACCGGATCAGCCAGGTCGATGATCGCCGTCGACGTACCAAGCAACGCAGCGGCACGGCGGCGCGGTGGCAAGAGCTGGACGGAGCGGAACACGAGAAACGCGAGGACCGACGATGTCACGGCCGCGGTGAGCACACCGACCTTGGCGTATTGCAACGTCGTGCCGTGAAACGCCAGCGACGCAATGAGCAACGACACCGTGAAGCCGATGCCTGCACTCGTGCCGGTCCCGAGCACCGACGCCCAGCCGACCGGCGCGCGAAGCCGGCCGCGGCTGGCAATGGTCACCAGCCGCGCTCCGGCCGAGACGCCGATCGGTTTGCCGACGACGTAGGCAACGGCGATGCCGATCGTCACGCGCGACTGGAACGCATTGCCGAGGAACGAGATGTTGAGCGGGATGCCGGCGTTGGCGAGCGCGAACAACGGAACGATGACGTAGCTGGTCCACGGGTGCCACAGCTGGCTGAGCCGCTCGTTCGGGGACAGCGCCCGTTGCACTTGCGCACGCGCCTGCCGGGCGAGGTCGCCCGTCGGCTGCTCGCGGAACAACCGGAACGACTCGGTCGCTCGCTCCAGATCCGAACGCGCCGCCGGATAGGCATAGGTGAGCAGGCCCATGCTGAGCCCGACGACAACGGGGTCGATGCCGGACAGGAAGGTAAGCAACCAGACGCAGGATCCGAGCACGAAGTAGAGGAGCCCGCCGCGCACGCGCATGGTGCGGATGACGAACACGATCGCGAACAACGCGATCGCCTCGACGAGCCGGTCGGTGTTGACGTTCTCCGGATAGACGGTGGCGATGATGACGAGCGCCGCGATGTCGTCGACGACGAGGACGGTCAGCACGAACGCGCGCAGCCGGTCCGGGAACTTCGGCCCGACGAGTGCAAGTGCGCCCAGCGCGAACGCGGTGTCGGTCGAGATCGCGGCTCCCCACCCGTGCCTGGTCGGATGGCCGGCGTTGATGGCGAGGTAGATGCCGGCGGGCAGCGCCATACCGATGAGTCCGGCGATCATCGGCAGTGCGACGCGTTGGCGTTCTCGGAGCTCGCCGAGGTCGAACTCGCGCCGCGCTTCCAGCCCGACGACGAAGAAGAAGAACGTCATCAGGCCGCTGTTGATCCAGCCACGCAGGTCCTGGCTGATGACGTGGTCGCCCAAGCGGATCGTGAGGAGCTTGCCCCAGAGATCGTCGTATGACGTCGCGTCGACGTTGGCCCACACCAACGCGATGACAGCAGCGGTGAGCAGGATCGCGGCGCTGCTCGCCTCGGTGCGTAGGAACGTCCGCAGCGGCGTGCGCAGATAGTCCGACCAGGGTGTCCGCCCGGCCGAGTCCACTACCGCCATGGCTTGATCTTTGCCGACGGCCGCAACATGGATGTTGCACGGGCGCAAGCGCGCCGTGACGTTGGTGTCGGAGAGTCAACGTCGTGATGGTGTTCTCGCGACTGCGGATCGAGTTGGCAGATCATCCGGGCGCGCTGGCGGCGGTCACCCGTGTCCTTGCCGCCCAGGGCCTCAACGTCGTCGAGGTGTCCATCCATGAGGCCGAGCCGCCGCGTGCGATCGACGAGATCGTCGTCCACGCAGAGCAGCCGATCGCGACCGCGGAGCTCAGCACTTCGCTTGTCGCGGTCGGCGCCCAGTTGCTCTCCGTCGGTCCGTGCGACATGCGCGGCGACCCGGTCATCACCGCGCTCACCTGGGTGACCGCGACGCTGGAGAAGCCGAACCGAAAGAGCTCGCTGGCGACGGGCGTGCGGCTGCTGACCGGAATCGACCCGGTGCATGTGCTCACCGTCGAGGAGGCGAGAGATCTACCGGTCGCGGCTGCGGCCCTTCGGCGCGGCTGGCCGGTGGTGCAGCGGCTGGACCGCGCCCCGGCGCCGCTGCGGCCACCGGGTCTCGAGGACGGCTCAGGTGTGTGGGTGCTCGCGGCGCCGGACGCACGGGACGCCTCGCTGGTCGTTATGGCCACTCGGCCCTATGCGATCCGCTTCACCGCAACGGAGATGAATCGGCTGGCTGCAGTCCTGGACTGCCGCCGCCGGCTGGCGCTCGGCGCGTCTCTGCGATGGCGCGATGAGCTCGCCGCGGATCAGGTGGTGGCAACGCGCGCCTTCTGATCGCCGGCGATCGCGCGGACAACGCCGGGGCGCTGCACGAGCTACGCCGGCAAGCTCTGGACCGTGGACTTCCAGGGCACGGCGCTGGAAGAGATCGACCCGGTGGGGCTCCGCTAGTCTGGAGGACCGGCGCGCCGAGCTTCGGCCGCCAAGCGCCCGTAGCTCAACGGATAGAGCATCTGACTACGGATCAGAAGGTTAGGGGTTCGAGTCCCTTCGGGCGCGCCAAGCCAGCCAAAGTTGGCGCCCGTTACGACGCGGTGATCGTGCCCCACCGGCCGTGCGCTTCGCCGCCGGGCCCGGACGTGAACATCAACGCGTCGGTTGGTGCCGACATCCCGTTGCCGAAGAGCAGACCCCACAGTCCCGGCAGGACGATCGCCTGACCTGAAGAGTTGTGCAAGGTGCCCTTCATGGCGCCGCTCGTTGCGGAGTAGGCGTTGATGCGGCCGTTGCCGAAGTTGCCGACGAGCAGGTCGCCGCCGAACGCTCCCCAACCAGCCGGCGCGATCGCGAGACCCCACGGTGAGTCAAGGGCGCCGTGCGAGATCAGTCGCTTCGTGAGCTTGCCGGTGGTCGAGTAGACATCCACGAAGCCGTGACCACGGCCGGAGACGTCGTCGTGACGGTCGGAGTCCTGCTTGGCATAGGTGACGTAGATGTGACCCGCCAACGCTGCGATGCCGAAGGGTGCATAACCCGCCGGAATCTTCGCGTCGTGGAACGCCGTCGACGACTTCACCATCGACCAGTTCGAGGTGAACACGTCGACCTTGCCGTGGTGGAAGTCAGTGGCATACAGCCGCGGCTTGCCGTTGACGTTGGCAATCGCCAAGCCCTTGAACACGGCGTTGGTCACGGTCTTGGCCTTGACCGCTTTCGAGCCACCGCTCCAGCCGCTGAGGATGCCGGACTCGGTGTCGAAGATGAACGCCGAAGCGGATCCGCCGGCCTTGAAGCCGGGGACGGAGTTGTAGACCTGGCCGGTCGGGTCGCCGCCCGGGATCGACACCGTGAGCGCGACCTTCGGGCTGGCGGAGTCCTGGTAGAGCGTCGACTTGCCGGTCCCGTTGTCCGAGACCCAGACGGGCGTGTTCGGCCCCTGTGACATTCCCCACGCGTTGACCAGGTCCTTGTCGACCGTGGGTGCCCCGCTCGAGTCGGTGACGAGTGGCGTCACCGTGTAGGCATTCGCGGCGGCTCCGGCTGGTACGGCGAGGGCGACCGCGGTTGCAGCAGTCGCGGCGAGGGCGAGGGCGCGCGTGGTTCGCATCATGAACATCGCCACGCGTGCGAGCCGGGTTCAGTTCAAACCCCGCCCGATCTCGTCCGCCTGATGCAGTAGCGGATGGCCCGAGCGAGCCGTAGGCTCACGCCACCGGCCCGCAGCGGTGCGGGCCATATCCCATGGGGGGAGATGAGATGCCGCTCTATATGGACGTGCATCACCTGGACGGCCCCGTATCGGCTGACGATGTTGCCAAGGCACACGAGGCCGACCTCGCCATCCAGGACCAGCATGGCGTGAACTACAAGAACTACTGGGTGGACGAGTCGAGCAGCACGATCTTCTGCTTGGTCGAGGCCCCCAACGCAGAAGCGGCCAACACCGTGCACCGTGACGCGCACGGTCTGGTGGCCGACGAGATCCACGAAGTCAGCCAGGGTTAGCGCCCGAAACGCTGCCCACGGTGTGAAAGTCGGGCGGGTTCTCTGCTAGACCAGAACGTGATGGTTTACGCCGCAGACCTGTCCGACTTCACCCAATGGGCCCGTGGCAACGGGCTCGAGATCGTTCTCTTCGTCATTGGTGCGGAACTGCTCGCGCGGTTCGTCCGTTGGCTCGGCGAACGCATTACGTCACGCATCGACCAGATGCAGCTTGCCGGCGATGCGCTGGTTCGCTCCGAGCAAGCGAAACATCGCCACGCGGTTGCTCAAGTGCTCACCTGGGTGACCGTTGTCCTCATCTACATCGTCGCGGCGATCCTCGTCGCCGATCGGCTCGGAGTGCCACTCGCGGGTCTCGTCGCGCCGGCCACCGTCGCCGGTGTCGCGCTCGGATTCGGCGCGCAGCGCATCGTGCAGGACATCCTCGCCGGCTTCTTCATCATCACGGAGCGCCAGTACGGATTCGGTGATCTCATCCGCATCTCGCCGCTCGGCAACGCCACCGGCGTAACCGGCACGGTCGAAGAAGTGACCTTGCGCATCACGTCAATCCGTTCGGCGAACGGCGAGGTCGTCATCGTCCCGAATGGGCAGATCGTCCAGGTGACGAACCTGTCCCGGGACTGGGCGCGTGCGGTGGTCGACGTACCTGTCCCGGTCTCCGTCGACGTCAGCGAGGTCAACGAGATCCTGCATCAAGTCGGCGTGGATGCATATGCCGATGACGAGCTGAAGCCGCTGCTCCTCGACGCCCCGACCGTGATGGGTGTCGAGAGCCTCGAGGTCGACACGATGAAGGTCCGGCTGGTCGCTCGCACGCTGCCCGGTAAGCAGTTCGAGGTCAATCGCGTGCTGCGCCAACGCATCGCGCTCGCGTTCCGCCAGCACGGCATCAACGTGCGGGAACTGCTCGACACGCCGCAGCCGGCGCAGCCGGCAGCGGGGTCCTGATGCCCCGCGAGCCCGGGACTGTGTTCGGCGGTCGACTGCGTACGTCGACGCTCGCGCTGATGATCGTCTTCGCCGGCGTTCTCACGCTGTTCGTCTTCGTCCGGCCGCCGCTCGCCAAGTCGGCAAACAGCGATACGACGCCGAGCGCGCCCAACCACACCGCTGCAACACCTAAGCCGTCGCACACGTCGACGCCGACACCGGTGCCGACACCGACGACGCCTACTCCCACGACGGTCAGGGCGCCCTCTCCGACGACCGACGCGTCGCCGACGTCGCCCGGCCCGTCACGGACGCACGCGTCACTTCTCCCGCTGCCTAGTCACACCTAGGTAGGACCGGGTCGTCCGGTTTGGCCTACCCGGCAGTAGCCGGTATGCAGGACAGACTCCAGTGCCGTGAGGACGTGCTCTGATGACCGCTTCAGCATCTGTGCCAGCCGAGACCGGTGTCCTGTTCCCGCTCGTCGACGGGCGCCGTAGCACCCAGACGACATCCCGAGCGGTCTTCGCCGAAGCCACCCGCGAAGTCGCGCCCGACATCGCACACGGCATCGAGTCCGCCCGCGACTGGCACAAGGAGTACGTGCGCCGGCTGGCCGACATCGAGGCGGTTTCGGCCGCGTCGGGCAAGAATGCGCTCCGCGTCGCCGGCGACGGCTTGCACGCGTTGCACCGCCACCTCGTCTTCCGACGCGGCGAGACCGAAGTCCCGCTCGAGCAGGCCTTGCGCGCAACGACATCCGGAACAGCCTTCGACACTCATGCCGTCACAGGCGAGGGCCAACGCGAGACCCGGCTGGCGATCCCCTATCGCGGCCGGACGCTGTCCAACGGCGATCTGCAGCGCCAGCTTGACGAATGGGTACGCAAGGGCGTCGTCGAGCCGTCGTTCGCCGCCGCGATCGCCGAAGTCGAGGCGCACCCGGAATGGCTCGACGCGCGCGACCTGACCGTCGTACTCATCGGCGCCGCCGCTGAGATGGGGCCATTGCCCGCCTTGAGCCGCTGGGGCGCGACACTCGCCGCCGTCGACATCCGCTCGCCACGCGTCTGGGAGCACATCCTCACCGCAGCGCGAAGCGGCAGCGGCCGCCTGCTCGCACCGGTGAGCGGCGGTGGCGACATCAGCCACACTGCCGGCGCCGACCTTCTGACTGAGCTGCCCGAAATCCGCGCTTGGCTCGACACGCTCGACGGCTCGCTCGTCATCGGCAACTACGCATATGCCGACGGCGCCGCGTTCGTTCGCGTCGCCGCCGCTGCTGACACTCTCATTTCTGATGTTTGCGCGAGCCGGCCCGACACGTCACTGTCCTATCTCGCTAGCCCGACCGACGTGTTCGCCGTACCGATCGAGATCGTCGAAGCGGCACATGCCAGCGGCCTCACCGGCCGCCGCGGTCGGCGGATCAGCGCCCCGCTTCGCGTCCTGACGGGGTCACGGATGTTCGCGCCGAACTACGCCACCATCGTCGACGCCGAAGAGGGCCTCCGCTTCGGGCTCGCGGACACGGTGGTGCCGCAGCAAGGACCGAACTACGCACTGGCGAAACGGTTGCAGCGGTGGCGCGCGGTCGTCTCACGCGAGTCCGTCGTCACCTCCGCCAACGTCGCGCCGGCAACGCGCACTCGCTCCGTGACGAAGAACCGCGTGCTCGCGGCGGCATACGCGGGCGCTTCGAGCTTCGGCGTCGAGATCTTCGAGACCGAGACCAGCAGCACGCTGATGGCGGCGCTGCTCATCCATGACCTGCGCAATCCGGCGGCACTGTCGCGGCCGGAGAACGACGTGGTGCACCCGCTGCACCTGTTCGCTGACGGCGCCGCGCACGGCGGCCTCTGGCGGCTTCCGTGGGAGCCCCGGTCGGTGCTGCCGCTGGCCGCTGTGGAGGGCATGCTGCTCCGCCGATAGCGGGCGAACGACGACTTCGGAAGTTTCGGCCCGAGTGTCCGTTTTCTCGCGTACGTTTCCGCCATGCCCTCCCGCCGCCTCGCCCTTGCCGCCGTTCTGGCAGTGAGCTTCTCCGTGGTTCTGCCGGCAGGCTCGGCATACGCGAAACCCAAGCCACCTCCGACTGTCGCGCCGGTGACATACGACGTCTCCTATCCGCAGTGCGGCGGTGCGCTGCCGACCAGTCCGGAGAGCGGCATCGTCGGGGTCAACAACGGCGTGGTGCTGTCCGGGAACCCGTGCCTGGCGACCGAATACGCGTGGGCGGCCAAGGCGACGGCCTATCCGCCTGCGTTCTACGCCAACACGGCCAACCCGGGCCCGGCGTACTCCTCGCACTGGCCCGCAGGCTCGACCTTCCCACAGGCATGCGACGGCACCAACAACACTGCCTGCTCTTACGACTACGGCTGGAACTACGCGACAGACGCGCTCAGCCGCGCCATGGCGGTCACCACCAACGCTGCCGCCGCGACGTGGTGGCTCGACGTCGAGACGGGCAACTCGTGGCAGACCCTCGAGGCGGCCTACGGCCAGACCGCAGCGGCGCAGGCCAACGACCGCGCATCACTCGCGGGAGCAATCGACGCATTGCGTTACGGGGGCGTGGTGACGATCGGCGTCTACTCCACGTCATACCAATGGACGCAGATCACCGGCGGCAGTGGCACGCAGTTCGCCGCGCAACCGGCGTGGGTCGCGGGCACCGGTCCGCTCTCGACTGCGCAGACCAACTGCCGGACGGCGAGCTTCACCGGCGGCCGCGTCACGCTGACGCAGTACGCCAGAAGCGGGTACGACGCCGACTACCGCTGCTGAGGACTAGTCAGGTTGGGCGAGACAAATCGCCGCGTGACTGTCCTGACAAGTTGCGGATCTCACACCGATGAGTCCTTAAGGACTTGTGCGTCATACGTAGGGTGAGACTGAATCTGAATTTGCTGCGGGCCTGTTTTCCGTGGGGGAGTAGTCGTGTCTAACGCTGCCACTCGTGTCATTGTCGGTCGTCGTACCAAGTGGCTCGTCTTGGTGTTCTGGCTGGTCATCGTCGCCGTGGTCGGGCCGCTCGCCGGCAAGCTCACGAACGCACAGAAGAACGATGCGCAGTCGTGGCTTCCCGGCAACGCTGAGTCGACGAAGGCGTTGGTGCAGCAGGATGCGTTCCGGTCGCCCAACACCATCGACGCGGTTGTCATCTACGAACGCACCTCAGGGCTCACTGCCGCCGACAAGGCGAAGATCGAGGCCGACAAGACTGCCTATGCCGGCGTCGGCAAGATTGATGGTCAGATCACCGGACCGTTCTACTCACAGGACGACCAGGCGGCCGAGATCGTGGTCCCTGTCGACCTCGGCCACAACGGTTGGAACAAGGCCAGTGGCGTTGCGAACAAGATGCGTGACATCGGTCGTGGCACTCCCGGTCTCGCGATGCATGTCACCGGGCCGGCCGGCTACGCCGCAAACTTCTCCGACGCGTTCAGAGGCTTGGACGGCCGGCTGCTGTTTGCCGCTCTCGGTGTCGTCATCATCATGCTGCTGCTCACCTATCGCAGTCCCGCGCTGTGGTTGCTGCCGGTCGTCTCGGCCGGCCTTGCACTCACGGTCGCGCAAGGTGTTGTCTACCTGTTCACCAAGCAGGGGCTCACCGTCAACGGGCAGAGCCAAGGTGTGCTGACCGTCCTCGTCTTCGGTGCGGGCACGGACTATGCGTTGCTGCTCGTCGCGCGCTATCGCGAGGAGCTGAGACGTCACGAGGACCGGCACGAAGCGATGGCCTTAGCGCTGCACCGCGCCGGGCCGGCGATCTTCGCTAGCGGCAGCACGGTCATCCTCGGACTGCTCTGCCTGCTGCTGGCCGAGATGCAGTCGACCAAGGGGCTCGGCCCGGTCGCGGCCATTGGCGTCGTCGTCGCGCTGGCGGCGATGCTGACCTTGTTGCCGGCGTTGCTCGTCATCTGCGGTCGGTGGGTGTTCTGGCCGAAGCGGCCGCGGTTCGGCTCGATCGAACCGACGGCTACCGGCTTCTGGTCGCGCGCGGGTCAGCGCATCGGCCGCCATCCGCGCTACGTCTGGGTCGGCACAGCCGTTGCCCTCGGCGTCTTGTCGATCGGCATCGTCAGCCTCAACGCGAACGGCTTGAGCAACAAGGACTCGTTCCGCACGAAGCCCGACGCAGTGGTCGGCGAGCAAGTGCTGACCGGGCACTTCCCGGCCGGGTCAGGAACGCCGGTCGTCGTGGTCGCACATGCCTCTGCGGCCGACCAGGTGCGGAGCACGCTCGCCGATGTCCCCGGCATCGTGTCGTCGTCAGCGACGGTGCCCCGGATCAGCGGCACCGAGGCCTACCTCGAAGCAACGATGAGCGCGGCTGCCGATAGTGCCGAGGGATATGCGACGGTCGAACGGGTGCGCGACGCAGTCCATGCGGTGCCCAATGCCGACGCACTTGTCGGCGGCGGTACGGCCATCAACCTCGACGTGCACAACGCGTCGAAGCACGACCGCTACGTGATCATCCCGATCGTCCTTGTGGTGGTGTTCGTGATCCTGGCGCTGTTGCTGCGCGCGCTGCTGGCACCGCTCGTGCTCATCGGCACGGTCGTGCTGTCGTTCGGCGCCGCGCTCGGGATCTCGGCGATCTTCTTCAAGCACGTCTTCGGATTCGCCGGCACCGACACCGACTTCCCGCTGTTCGTGTTCGTGTTCCTCGTCGCGCTCGGCATCGACTACAACATCTTCCTCATGACGCGGGTGCGGGAGGAGAGGATCAAGCACGGAATGCGTGTCGGCGCACTGACCGCGCTAGGTGCGACAGGTGGCGTGATCACCTCGGCGGGGTTCGTGCTCGCCGGCACGTTCGCCGTGCTCGCGACGCTGCCGATGGTCGGCTTCGCGGAGATCGGCTTCACGGTCGCGCTCGGCGTGCTCCTCGACACCCTCATCGTGCGCTCCGTGCTCGTCACGGCGCTCAACCTCGACATCGGCAACCACATGTGGTGGCCGAGCCGACTGTCACGGCGTGATGGGCCAGCAGACCTCAGTGATGTGCGCGAGGAGGTCGTCGGGGTCACCGGTGGGTAGGTAGTACTCCCGGATCGGCCCCGGCGCGCCGGCAGACCGTTCGAGGACCCAACGGCCGAGGGCGCCATACGTGCGGTCGAGGTCCCCGAACGGACCGTCGTGTACGGCGACCGCCGCGTCGATGTCCGGGACGACGATTGACTCGACCGTCGCCGGCAAGCCGCTGGAGGTTGGCTCACCGTCGACAGGGATGAAGACGGTGACCTCGCCGCGCTCCTCCTCGAAGAACTCGGCGGGGAACAGCGCACCGTCCGGGCCACTGCGGTCAACGTCGACGTCGCGCAAGGTTGTGTGCAGCAAGGTGAACGTATTCATCCACCACGCGACGGCGTCTTCGGCGGCGATGTCTTCGGTCACGGCGAGTGCGTGCGTTGCCTCGATCCGTCGGCGTTCAACGGTCAGCTGGCCCGTCGGTTCCTGTAACAACGTGCGCAGCGACGCAACCGTTTGCTGCGTCTCGGTGAGCTGCGCCTCCATCCGGCGCAAGTGCGCGACGAGAGCGGCGTCCCGCGTCTCGGCGTCAGTCGCCGACACGATCGTCCGGACCTCGTCGAGCGGCATACCGAGATCACGCAGCCGACGGATCATCTGCGCCATGCCGACCTGGTTGGGCAGATAGAAGCGGTAGCCGGTCGACTGGTCGATCGACGCGGGCTCGAGCACACCGACGTCGTGATAGTGCCGCAGCGCCTTGACGCTCAGATACGTCATACGCGAGAAGTCGCCGATGGACAGCAGTGTCGTCATTCCCTCACCCTGCACTCTCCCCCAACGGGAGAGTCAACCAGTCGAGAAAGGTGCTTGACCCTCCTGTTAGGGGAGGCCCGACAACGGTGGCATGACCGAAACTCTCGCCGCCCGGATCACCGTCGCATCCGATCGGCCGTCGCCGCGACCACTCGGGCTTGCGGTGCTCGTCATGGGCACCTGCCTGATCGTCCTCGACTTCTTCATCGTCAACGTCGCGTTGCCCTCGTTGCAGACAGACCTGCACGCGGGCCCTGCAACGCTCGAGTGGGTCGTCGCCGGCTATGCGCTCACCTCGGCGGTGTTTCTCCTCGCCGCCGGCCGGCTCGGCGACCGCTTCGGCCGCCGTCGCATGTTCAGCCTCGGTGTCGCCGTCTTCACGGCTGCCTCGGGCCTGTGCGGACTCGCGCCGAACGCGTCCATCCTCGTCGCCGCGCGGCTGTTGCAGGGAGTCGGCGGCGCGATGATCTCGCCCAGCGTTCTTGCGCTCATCGGCGTGATGTATGCCGGCGCTGCGCGCGCTCGTGCCATTGGCATCTATGCGACGTCGATGGGTCTCGCCGCGGCCAGTGGTCAGCTTCTCGGCGGTCTCCTGCTGCACGCCAACATCGCCGGCCTCGGCTGGCGGACCGTCTTCCTGATCAACGTGCCGATCGGAGCTCTGGCGATTGCGTGTTCGCCACGGCTGATTCCGGAATCGCGCTCGCCGGAGACGTCACCCCTCGATCTCGCCGGGCTCTTGCTCGCGACCGGTTCCCTGACGGCACTGGTCCTTCCGCTCGTGGACGGCCGTGCGGCGGGTTGGCCGTGGTGGACGTGGGCGAGTCTTGCTGCTGCGCCTGTCCTGGCCACCGACTTCGTGCTGCGGCAGCGGTCGATCAGCCGACGTGGCGGTGTTCCGTTGCTCGACCCGGTGCTGTTCACGATCCGCTCGTTCACGGCCGGCATGCTGACGCAGTTCGGATTCTGGGCCGGGCAGGCGTCATACTTCCTCGTCCTGGCGCTCTACCTGCAGTTGGGCCGGCACATGTCCGCGCTGGAGTCGGGTGCGGTGTTCACGATTCTCGCGGCCGCCTATCTCGTGTCCTCGATGCGCGCTCCCGCGCTGGTCGCGCGCTGGGGCCGCAATGTCATCGTCGGCGGCGCCCTGGCGCTGGCCGCCGGGCACCTGGCGCTGCTTGCTGCGGTCGAGGCGATCGGAACACATGGGGTGGTGCTCTGGCTGGCCCCCGGACTCGTGCTGGCCGGCACGGGGATGGGGCTGTGCCTGGCGCCGATCACCGCGACGGTTCTCGCGACGCTGGACCCGCGGCGTGCGGGCGCGGTGTCCGGCGCGCTGTCGACAACACAGCAGGTGGGCAATGCCGTCGGTGTCGCGGTGGTCGGCGCGGTGTTCTTCGGGTCTACGCACGCGGGCGATGCGCACGCCTTCGCGCTCAGCCTGATCGTGCTCGCACTGTTGCTCGTCAGCGTCGCCGCCTCCGCCCGGCGAATCCCGCTAGCCCAGTCCTAGGTGCTCCCGAGCGACGCGCTTCGGGACGCACATGCGCCAAGCCTCGGTGACCAGCTCGCGCATCTCGTCTGGTGACAAGGCGTCGAGGCGGGCGACGACCCAGTTGTAACGCATGTCAGAGGTGCCGGGCAGCATGAACTTGTCCGGCTCGCCGGCGACGAACGCAGCACGCTCCTCCTTGGGAAACACGAAGCCCATGAACTCCTCGTCGCGGGAGAACGCGATGTAGACGATGCGGCCGATGCGGAACTTCACTCGGTCGTGGATCAAGTGCTCGGTCGTGCGCGGCAGCGACAGCGCAAGCGCGCGCACATCCTCGACCGTTGCCACTCGGTTATCGTGCCTAACGCGATGATCACTGACAACGTCGATAAGCACCGCTTCGAGATCACGGCCGACGGGCAGCTCGCGGGCTTCGCCGAATATCGCGACCGCGGCAGCAGCACGCGTGCGTTCACGCACACGGAGATCAAGCCTGAGTTCGAGGGACGCGGCCTTGCGTCCGAGCTCATCAAGGCCGTCCTCGCCGACGCACGGGCCAATGGCCTCCACGTGCTGCCCTACTGTCCGTTCGTCCGCGCCTACATCGCCAAGCACCGTGACGAATACGTCGACCTTGTGCCGGAAGACAGACGCGCGGAGTTTGACCTCGCCTGATCCCGCAACCTAGCTATTCCAGCGCGCTCGGATCCGCGGGCACGTCGGCGGCGTACTGCTCAAGGACATGGAGAGGTATGACGTCGGTGGCTCGCTCGTTCGTCGACGCAAGGACGACGGGTGGCGCGACCCCATCCACGTGCGCCTGCAGCCACCGCACGGCGACGACGCACCAGCGATCGCCCGGCGTCAGACCCGGGAACTGCCACTCCGGATGCGGCGTCACGAGATCGTTGCCGACACCCATCTGATGCTCGAGGAACTCGCGCGTGACGACGGCGCAGACGGTGTGACTGCCGAGATCCTCCGGCCCCGTGCTGCAGCAGCCGTCGCGAAAGAACCCGGTGACCGGGTCGAGCCCACACGGCTCGAGCGGGCCACCCAGGACATTCCGCTCGCTCATGTGTCCCGACCGTGCACACTGCCAGAATTACATGCCGGGTGGCGGCCCGATCGTCGACGCCTCCGGACCGAACTTGTCCTGGTACTCCTTGTTCAGCACCCGCCAGTCGATTGGCCCCGCATCGGTGCCGTTGAGCGAGTTCTCGAGTGCGTCGACGCACATGTGCCAGCCGGCACTGTCGCGCGCGGCTTTGCCGACTTCTTCGATGGTGTCGAGCAGGGTGAAGGTGCATCCCGACTCGGTGGGCTCGAGCTCGATGCGGATCAGGTCAGTGCCCCAGCTGAATTCGACGAGCCGCGGAGGATCGACCGCGAGCACCTCGCCGTAAAACGGCTCATACACGCCGTCAGCGTGTTCGAACCGAAGCTTCGCACCGAGCTGGTCGAAGTCACCGATCGACGTGTCCGGGAACCATGCCTGGCGCTCCTGCGGGTCGACGACTGTTTGCCACACGCGCTCGATCGGATGATTGAGCGGACGCGTGAAACGCAGCTGCCATTTGTCGCCGGAACGCTGAAGCTCACCGGTCACGTCGTACTCCTCGTCGCTTCATGTCTTGAGAAGGTGTTGTCTTGTCCAGGTGCCGTTCGAGTTTGTCGAGTGCCGTCGACCACATCTCGCGGTATGGCGCTAGCCACGCCTCAAGGTCCTGCAACGGTGTCGCATCGACGCTATAGATGCGCCGCGGTCCGTCGACGCGCGTCATTACGAGGCCGGCGTCGCGCAAGACACGCAGATGCTTCGACACCGCAGGCTGTGCGAGGCCGAGCTGTTCGACCAAGTCGTTGACGGGCAGCTCGCTCTGCCGCAACAGGTCCAGGATCTGTCGCCGCCGTGGCTCCGCCAGAACCTCGAACACCGTCACACGAGGAGCATGCCCCTCAAGGCATATGCCTGTCAAGGCATGTCTTAGCCGTCTCCTACGTGGATAGCTCGCGTGCGTGGGTCCTTCGATGTTGCGGTGAGTCGGTCGACGCGTTCGAGCCAACGGTCGATGGTGGCTTGGTCGAACTGGAAGCCGTCCGATGCCATGGATCTGGAGGTTGGAGACGTTTCCGCGGAGACGTTTTGTTGGGTGGGTGGGGGCGTTTCCGCGGAGACGTTTTTGGCCGTCGGTGCTTGTTCTGTCTGGGTGTTTTGGGCTTCTCGGGTGCGGGTGGTGGTGAGCCATTGCAGGACGGTGGTGTGGCTGAGTTGGTCGCCGGTCCAGTGTCCGGTGACGGCGTCGGCGGTGATGTCGGGGTTGTGTGGCAGCGCCCGGGTGGGGGTGTGGGCGGGCGCCTCGGGTTCGGTGGTGACGCCGTCGGGGGCGATGAGCGCCCAGCGGCCGGGGGAGCGGGTGACGAGGGTGAAGCCGCCTTCGTGGACGAGCCAGTGGTGGCCGTCGCAGGGGCTGATGAGGTTGGCCAGGCAGGTGGGCCCGTTGTGGGTCCAGTGTTTGAGGTGGTGGATCTGGGTGCCTTTGATTCGTCGGGTTTTGCGGCCGACGTGGACGGCGGAGCCGTCGACGCCGTCGACCATCACGCTGGCCGGGCAGTCGCAGGTGAGCCGCAGGGTGGTGGCTGGGCCGATCCGCACGGTCGGTGGACGTTTCCGCGGAAACGTCGGTGAGGGCCTGGCTGCAGATCGCGACCAGCCCGTCGATGCGGCTGCGGCGGGCTCGACGTTCACCTTCGCCTTCGAACCGGTCGCCTTCCCCGATCGGGTCGGCGACGCGGCCGGCGGCAGCGTCGAGTGCGTGCAGCACGGTGAGGCCGCGTTCGGGACTGACCCGCAAGGTGGCGACGAGCGAACCGTCGTCGTCGAGGTGGTAGCGCAGGAACTCGCCCTCGCGCCGGGCCCGGGCGTCTTGCACGCGGGTGGCTCGCCGGTCCTTGGCCACCAGTCGTTCCACCTGCGCGGCGGTCGCTGACTCGGCGATCTCGAGCAGACCGCGTTCAGTGCCCGGTGTGGCGATGCGGGTCAGGGCCCGCACCTTCGAATACGACAGCCCAGCCTTCGAGTAGGCGACCGAGATCAGCGGCAGCTCGCGCAGGGCACGGGCGACCCGGACCTGCTCCCGCGCTGCACCCATGTTCATCGCGCACTTCCACGACAACCAGTGCGCGGTCGAACGCATCCCGTACCGGCGCCACCCCTCGGCGGCGTCGAACTGACCGATCAGCGACGTCAACCGGGCACCGGCCGCGGTCAGCTGGCTGGCCAGCTCGACGATCCGAGCCTCCAACCGCTCCAACCGCAACACAACGACAGGATCGGGACGAGTGAAAGACGAAGCGACTGTCATGCCCCCATCAGATCAGCCACCACCGACAGTTCTTCCTTGCCTGACAACGATTTCCACAGCCAGCCGGCATGAGCATCTGCACGATTAAAGACCGAAGTCGGCGAGCTGGAGTGCCACGCAGTGCGGACAGGCGAGCGGGTCGCTGTCATCGAAACGCCCGGGTAGCTGCCGAAGAATCGGGCCTGCGCCGCATCGGGACATGGGCCCCTCAAGGGTGAGCGTAACGGCGTGCGTCTCTTGGTCGCGCTCGACGAGCCCGCGCCCGATCGTTGCCGCCACTCCGAGCTCGCGCGCGATCCGGGACCGGTCCGATGCGTCCATGGGCCACCTCCCTAGGGGCGACCCCCGCATCCCGCTCAGGATCATTGGCGATCCCCGCGAGGCGGCTGGGCATCCGAACGGCGCCAATGTTCTTCGTGCGACCGGCCGACGTAGAACGCACTAGTCCGGGTCAGATCGAACTAGACATTTCCACGGTTGCTAGACGTCGGCGAGTGCGCTCGACAGAGTTGCCACGATCACAGGTACGGCGGCGACCATCGTGGCGCGGAACGTCTCGGCTATCTCGCCACGCATCACGTCAGTGGTCCACACCACGACCGCGTGATGGGCGTCGTCTCCCGGCAGCACCTCGAAGGATGCGTGGTGGTGCTCGGCCGCACGTTCAAGGATCGTGTAGGCAAGGCGATGCTCGTCGTCGTCGAGACTGACGATCTGCTCGGTGACGATCGCGCCGTTGACGAAGCTCACCCGCCTGCGATCGGGCGCGAGCATGACGGTGTCAGTGACGAAATGGGGCGCGAGTCGGGTGTGCACCGCGCCGACGTCACGGAGGACATCCCAGACCGCGTCGACACTTGCGTTGACTGTGAAGGTGCGTCGAATCATCGTCATGACGCCAGCGTGGGATCTCCCGTAACGGGAGAGTCAAGCGTCAGCGACCAGTTGATCCGTCGAGAAGCTCTCGCAGGATGTCGGCATGGCCGGCGTGGCGGGCGGTCTCCTCGAGCAAGTGCGTCAGCACCCAGCGCAGGTTGACCGGGCCGAGCTCCTGGTCGTCGGCGACGAGATCGTCGAGCTGCGCCTGCGTGATGACCTGGTCCACGCGTGACCACGTCTCGCGATACGCCGCGACCGCTTCGGCAAGCGTCGTACCCGACTCCATCGCAAGCACGTCGAGCACGTCGGGGTCGTCTCCGCGGAAACGCACCTGCAGCCAGAGTGTCTCCGCATGGGCCAAGTGCCGGACGAGCCAGACGAGTGTCGTGTCGCTGCCGACGAAGTGGCGTCGAGCGGCGTCGTCGTCGAGACCCTCGACTTTGCGCACGACCGACTCGCGTTGGAACTGCAGAAGCGCAAGCAGCGTCGCGCGCTCATCGCCGCACAGTCGCGGCGGTTTGAGATCTGCCACGACCATGATTCAACGCCTCAAGAGGGGATGGTGCGCACCGTCCCGGTGTAGTGCAGGCACTTGCAGGCGGCGAAGTAGCTCCAGTAGTAGCCCTTCGACGGCCCATCGTGCTGGGTCGCGCTGAGGTTGGTCCCGAGCGCCGCGGGTGCTTCGTATGACGTTCCGAGCGCGTTGAGCACCTGGACGAATGCGCTGAATGTCACGGCGTTCGGTGTGCGGTCGAGGACAACTTTCAGCAGGTCCAGCGGGGCGCAGTACGCCAGGCCGGAGAACTCGGCGTTGGGATTGCTGAACGTGATGCCGTGCTTCTTGAACACGGCCAGGCAGTGTCGGCGTTCGGCGTTCGAGTATTTGCCGTTGTCGGGGTTCATCTTGGCCGGCAGGTCATAAGCGGGGATCCAGCCGAACCCGATCGCACCGACCGCCTGGCCGGGCTGGATGTCGCCGGCGTCAACGAGTGTCTGCAGACCACTGCCGGAGTTGACGCCATACCGCGGTCGATAGTGCTGCGACTCGGCCTGGTTCATGAACAGCAGGCTGTTGCCGCCGTTCGCCTCGAACACGACGACGTGCGTCACGCCGTCGGACGCGAACTTCAGCTCCGCCGACTGGTTCGCCGCGGCCTGGTTGCTGATGTCGGCGGCATTCGGGGTCGGCGCGATGCGCGCAACGTCGGCTCCAGGGTCATAGCCGGAGCTGCTTCAACCCTGGAATGAGGATGCTGTTGACGACCGCGCTGTAGCCGGGATCGTCGATCGAGAGGATGCCGACCTTGGCCTTGCCGGTGGGTGCCGGCCCGCCGGTCCGCGCGTTCCAGGGCGAGAAGTACTTCTGATGCGCGAGCGCATCGAGCTGTGCCTTGGCGATCCGGCTCAGCTTCGGATAACCCAGTTCGACCAGTGCGGGATTCTGCGCGAAGTCGGAGTCCGCAAGCGACGGCAAGCTCTCGTCGAGTTGGGCAATGCCGGCCTTTGCGAGACAGGACTGGTATGACGCCGGACCGGTGCCGACCACCGCAAAAACCCGCTCGTCATGGGTGAAGTGGTCGCATGCAGCCGCGAACTGCGTGTCCTGCGTTTGCGCCGATGTCGAGTCGACCGGCTGGAAGACGGGCTCGATCTTGCGGCCAGCGATGCCACCGTGCGCGTTGATGTCGTCGACGATGGCCTGCGCATCGGCCTTGGTGTCGCCGACCGAGATGCCACCCGCACCGGCTGCCTGGTTGACCGCATCCTGGTTCTTCGGCCAGATGAGTCCGACGAGGATCTTGTGCGCGGTGACGCCGGGACCCATCGCGGCAGTCGTGCCGCTGCCGCCGCTCGCGGTGCCCGTGCTACCGGTGCCGGTATTCGAGGTGCCGGTGCCGCCGGGCGTGCTGCCGACCGCGCCGCTGCCTAGACCGCTGCCCGTTGTGCCGCCGGCGGCTGCGCCGGTCGGGGCCGCGCCGCCGGGCACCGAGCCGGGAGCCGGTGCCAACAGGCCGCCGGTCCGGTCCGTCGTACCGCCGGCTGTCGCCGCCGTGCCACTGACCGTGGTGCCGCAACCTGCTGCGGCGAGCAGCCCCAAAGCTGCGACAGCGAGCATCGGACGGCGCTGGGAACGCGTCATACGGAGGACTTCGCCGCCGCCCGTTCTGTCCCTCTCCCGAGTTGGAGAGGAAGCGCGCGTAGTGCGTTGTTGAGGTTGCTGCGCAGGCGGATCGGCTCGCCGGCGAGCTCGATCGACGAATACGTCGCCAGCAGCTCGTCGAAGAACACCCGGGCTTCGAGCCGTGCGAGGTGTGCGCCGACGCAGAAGTGCTCCGCAGTGCCGAATGACAGGTGCCGGTTGGGCGAGCGCCGGATGTCGAAGCTTTGCGGGTCGGCGAAGACATCCTCGTCACGATTGGCCGAGGTGTAGTACATCGCGACCCTGCCGCCGGCAGCGATCTTCACGTCGTGCAGGATCGTGTCCTCGGTCGCGGTACGACGGAAGTAGTGCAACGGGTTCGCATAGCGCAGCATCTCCTCGACCGCGCCCGGGATCACGGCCGGATCGCTGCATAATGCGTCGAGCTGGTCCGGGTGCTCGAGCAACGCGAGCAAGCCGCCGGCGATGAGCGTCGCGGTGGTGTCCTGCCCAGCAGTCACAAGTTGAACGAACAGCGACGCAAACGCGACCGGGTCGTGTGCGGCGAGCAGCACGCTCGTGAGGTCGTCCGGCCGCGCCGCTGCCTCGGTCCGGGCGACGGCAAATGCGTACGCATAGCCGCCCATCTCCTGGCTCGCACGCCCGGCGGAGTCGGGGTCGTCGGCGTATGCCGGGTCCTGGCCACGAGTGATCCGCTCGGCCAGCTCGTGGACTCGGTCCCAGTCGCCGACCGGCAGCCCCATGACCTGACCGATCACTCTCGTCGGCAGCTTGGCCGCGACGTCGGTGACGAAATCGACGTCGCCGTCGACGCCGATGAAGATGTCCCGGCAGATCGACCGGACGTCGTCCTCGAGATAGGCGATCTGCTTCGGCGTCAGGCGCGCGACGATGGGACGTCGTACGTCGCGATGACGTGGCGGGTCCATTGCGAGCAACATGCCGCGCATCTGCTCCAGCCGCGGCGGGTCGAGATCCTCCAGTACGACGCCGCCGACGGCGGACGAGAACAGCGTCGGGTTACGCGCGACCTCCTCGACGTCCGCGTGCTTGAGCACCGCCCAGTAGCGCTCGGCGCCGTCGTTCCAATGGACCGGATCAGTGCGCCGCAGCTCCGCGAACAGTTGATGCGGCGGCCCGGCGACGTAGGTGTCCGGGTCGGAGAGATCTATCAACTGACGAGGACGTTGGGACGGCCGAAGCCCTGCGCCTCGCACAACGCGTAGTAAGCGGCAAGGGTGCCGGGTCCGTCGGTGATCGACTCGACCGACCCGTCGTCGCGTAGGTTGAGGTTGACGCCATACATGTGGAACCACGCGCGGGTGTTGTCCTCGATGCACTCCAGCGTGTGCACCGAACCCGCCGGCTCGTAGAGGAACGAGCCCTCACGGTTGACGTAGTCGTACTCGCGGTACTTCCACGCGCCACTCGTCGTGTAGCCGAACACCGGCCCGGTGTGCCGATGGGTTTGTACGGCGAAACCGCGCTGGAAGACGTTTTCGACGATCCAGAGGCCTTCGCCCTCGTCGACGCGGATGACCTTGAGCTGATTGCCGCCGCCGATGTCGACGAACGGCAGGTCGTCCCGGCCAACGTGGACGGCGAGGGGGAGGGTCTGAGCGGTCATAGTCGGGAGGTTACGCCCGAACCTGACGCCCCGTCAGATACCGGTTACGCTCGCTCTCATGGCTCAAGTTTCTGCTCGAGCAGAGCTCGACGAGTTCCCGCGCATCATCTCCGTCGATGACCACATCGTCGAGCCGCCCGACCTGTGGCAGGAGCGGCTGCCCGCGGCGATGAAGGAACGCGGCCCGAAGGTCGTCTATGCGCCCAAGGGCGATGTCACGTTCGTCGGCGGCAAGCTCACCGTCAACATGGGCGAGCCCGGCAGCGGTCCGGACGTCGCATGGTGGATCTACGAGGACCTCAAGCGCCCGCTCATGCGACTCGACGCGGCGGTCGGCTTCGAACGGGATGAGGTCGATCTTCGGCTCGTCAACTACGACCAGATGCGCAAGGGCGCGTGGTCGGTCAAGGACCGGCTCGAGGACATGGACGCCAACTGGACCGACGCCCAGATGTGCTTCCCGACGTTCCCGCGGTTCTGCGGCCAGACGTTCTACGAGGCCAAGGACAAGGACGTCGCGCTCGAGTGCGTGAAGGCCTACAACGACTTCCAGGTTGACGTGCTCGGCAAGGAGTCCGGCGGACGGCTGATCCCGCTGATCATCGCGCCGCTGTGGGACCCCGAGCTGATGGCGGCAGAGGTACGGCGAAACGCCGAACGCGGCGTTCGCGCTGTCTGCTTCAGCGAGCTGCCACCGCGGCTCAACCTGCCGAGCGTGCACACCGACCACTGGGATCCATTCCTTGCGGCGTGCAACGAGACCGGCACTGTCATCAACATGCACATCGGTTCGTCGTCGCAGATGCCGTCGACGTCGAAGGACGCGCCTGCTGCGGTCGGCTCGACACTGACGTTCTCGAACTCGTGCTTCTCGCTCGTCGACTGGCTGATGAGCGGCATCTTCAACCGCTTCACCGACCTGAAGATCGCCTACAGCGAAGGATCCATCGGCTGGATCCCCTACGTGATCCACCGTGCCGATGTGGTGTGGGAGGAGAACCGTGGCTGGGGCGGCGTCGCCGACAAGGTGAAGCAACCGCCGAGCGAGCTCTACTACAAGCACGTGCTCGGCTGCTTCTTCGACGACCCGCACGGGCTGCTCAACCTCGACCACATCGGTGTCCGCAACGTCGCCTACGAAAGCGACTACCCGCACTCCGACTCGACCTGGCCCAACACCCGTGCCATCGCCGAGGAGCAGATGAAGCACCTCGATCGCGACACCGTCGAGAAGATCGTGCGTGGCAACGCCATCGAGTGGTACGAGCTGTCGCCAGACGGACGCTGGAAGGGCTGAGCACTTGTCTCTCGATTACCTCGTCAAGGGCGCCACGATCGTCGACGGCACGGGCGGTGCGTCGTACGTCGGCAACGTCGGCGTCAAGGACGGCAAGATCGCGTCGATCAGTCGCAACGGCGACGCGCCCGAGGCGGCCGAGACCTACGACGCCACCGGAATGGTCGTTGCGCCGGGGTTCATCGACAACCACACGCACTACGACGCGCAGCTGTTCTGGGACCCGATGATGACGCCGTCCAACGTGCATGGCGTGACGACGGTGCTCGGCGGCAACTGTGGCTTCACCCTCGCGCCACTGCGTGGCGCAGACGCGGACTACACGCGTCGCATGATGCAGAAGGTCGAAGGCATGCCGCTGGAGGCACTCGAAACCGGTGTGCCGTGGGGCTGGGAAACCTTCGCCGACTATCTCAATGCGGTCGAGCAATCCGGGCTGTCGCTCAACGCGGGCTTCCTCGTCGGGCACTGCGCGATCCGTCGCTATGTGATGGGCGCAGAGGCGACCGACCGCGAAGCCACCGACGACGAGATCAAGCAGATCGTCGCGTTGCTGCACGAGTCGATCGACGCCGGCGGCCTCGGTTTCTCGACGACGCTGTCGGGCACGCACTCTGACGGCGAGGGCAAGCCGGTCGCTTCCCGCAAGGCCGGCAAGGAGGAGCTGCTCGCGCTGTGCGCCGCGGTCGGCGAACATGAAGGGACATTCCTCGAGGGCATCGTCCCCGGTTGCCTCGACAAGTTCAACGACGACGAGATCGAGCTCCTCGCACAGATGTCAGCGGCCGCGAACCGGTCACTCAACTGGAACTTGCTGACGATCGACAGCCGCGAGCCGGACCGCATCCCGCGCCAGCTGCAGGCGTCGGCCCGGGCGCGAGAGCTCGGCGGTCGCGTGATCGCACTCACCATGCCGGTGCTCGTGCCGATGAACATGTCGCTGCTCACGTTCTGCGGGCTGTGGCTCATCCCGGGTTGGGGTGAGGTCCTCAACTGCCCGGTGCCCGAGCGCATCGACAAGCTCCGCGACCCGCAGGTGCGTGCCCATCTCGTCGAGCTCGCCAACAGCAAGGACGCCGGTGTGTTCCGCCGGCTGGGCAACTTCGGGCGTTACGTGATCGGCGACACCTACAGCTCGGAGAACGAAGGGCTGAAGGGTCGCGCGGTCAAGGACATCGCCGAGGAGCGCGGTCAGGAGCCGTTCGACACGCTCGCCGAGATCTGTATCAACGACGAGCTGCGGACGATCCTGTGGCCGATGCCGACCGACAGTGACCCGGACACGTGGGCATTGCGCGGCCAGGCCTGGGAGGAGCAGGACATCATGCTCGGCGGCTCGGACGCCGGCGCGCATCTCGACCGGATGGCCGGGGCGCCGTTCCCGACGCGATTCCTCGGCGACATGATCCGCGGGCGCAAGCTTGTCTCGCTCGAGCGCGCCGTGCAGATGCTGACCGGCGACCAGGCTGACGTGTTCGGATTGAAGCAGCGTGGCTATCTGCGCGAGGGCTATCAGGCCGACATCGTGGTCTTTGACCCGGAGACGGTCGGCTCCGAAGACGCCACGCTCGTCTTCGACCTGCCGGGCGAGGCGAAGCGGCTCACCGCCGGCTCGATCGGCGTCAAGCGCGTGCTTGTCAACGGCACCGAGACGATCCGCGACGGCGTCGCGACCGGCGCCAAGCCTGGCACGCTGCTTCGCTCCGGCCGCGACACAGCGACTGTCGCGACGCGCTGACCGATGAGTTCCGGCATGGCCGGGCGTCTACTCCAGCAACGATGAAGTAGCTGGAGGAGTGCGTCATGGGCGCGATCAAAGTTCACGAGTTCATGTCCCTCGACGGGATCGTCGAGAACCCGTCCTGGACGGTCGAGTTCGGCTTCGACCCGCGGATGGGCGAGACGCTTGCGGCGGTGACGGGCAACAGCAGTGCGATCCTGCTCGGCCGTAAGACCTAGGAGATGTTCGCGCCGGCCTGGTCGACCCGCACGGTGGACGACGACCCCGGCGCGCCGTTCTTCAATGACACACCCAAGTACGTCGTGTCCTCGACGCTGACGAATGCCGACTGGTCCAACTCCACGGTCCTCGGACCGTATGACGCTGCCGCGATCCGCCGCTTGAAGGACGAGCACGCGGCGGGCATCTATGTCAGCGGCAGCGTGTCGCTGGTGCGGGCGCTGCTCGCTGACGGACTCGTCGGCGAGCTGCACCTGTTCGTCTATCCGATCGCTCTCGGTGCGGGACTGCGGTTGTTCCTGGGCAGCCCGGCCGCGATCAAGCTCGACCTGGTCGCGTCGGACACGTACGACAACGGCGTCGTACATCTTGCCTATGGTCCGCGAGGCTGACACAACGGGCGGCGCTTGGTGCTGCCACGGTGGCGAAGCAAGTGACTAGTAAGTCGAGCAATTTGCTACAGTAAGCCGCATGACGGTCATCTCTGGCACGCGAGCCACGACGTTTTTCCTGGACCTTGCTCCGCATGCGCTCGACCTCGACGACCTGGTCGAGGTGGCGTGTGGCATGGCCGAGGAGGACGGCTGGTGGGGTCCACGGATCCGGTTTCGTGAGGACAGCCGGTGGTGGACGCGTCTGCACGGCGACGATGTGCTCGACGTCTGGCTGCTGACCTGGCTGCATGATCAGTCGACCGATCTGCATGATCATGGCGAGTCCGCTGCCGCGTTCGTCGTGGTTCAGGGTGAGCTCAGCGAGGTTCGCGTCGAGGGACTCAGCGAGAAGCAGCGGAACATGCGCGCTGGTGACGTGATGACTGTCGAGCCGGGTGTCGTCCATGATGTGCGCAACCCGCGCGGCCTGGCTGCGATCAGCATCCACGCGTACTCGCCGCCGCTGCGGGAGATGACCTACTACCGGCAAGAATCGTCCGGTCGCCTTGCCGTCGACCAAGTGGTACGACGAGAGCTGGAACCGTAGCCGAAGGGGTGTTGGTGGCGCGTCAGACGATCGACGAGATGCTCGCCGAAGCGCGGGGGCGCCTAGCGCGGCTGACCCCGGCCCAGGCCGCGGCGGCGCAGCGCGAGGGCGCGCTGCTCGTCGACATCCGTCCGGAGGCCGAGCGCCGAGCGGAGGGAACGTTGCCGGGTGCACTGGTGATCGAGCGCAACGTCCTGGAATGGCGGTTCGATCCGTCGTCGTCGGCGCACCTGCCGGAGGCGTCATACGAGGCACAGGTGGTCGTCGTCTGCAACGAGGGCTACACCTCGAGCCTCGCCGCGGCCGTGCTGCAGGAGCTGGGCATCTTCCGAGCCACGGACCTCATCGGGGGCTTCCGCGCCTGGAAGCTCGCCGGCCTGCCGATCAACGAGAGCGGGGCAGCTGGTCCCTGATCGGGCGGGACGGGGGCATCGCGAAGTCGCGGCGCAGCCAGTTGCCGCCGTCGACGACGAGAACGTGTCCGGTGACGAACGACGCGTATGGCGAGCACAGCCACGTCGCGGCCCAGCCGAGCTCGTGCGGTTGCCCGACGCGGCCGGCCGGCTGACGCCCGGCGTCGACGCTGTCATCCCGCGCAGCCTTGATCGCGTCGGGGAGGTCGTCGTGCGGGAACAGCCCTGGCGCGATCGCGTTCACGCGGATGCCGTCCGGCGCCCACTCGACCGCGAGTGTCTTGGTGAGTGAGATGACGCCTGCCTTGGCCGCGGCCGAGTGCGCCATCCCCGGCCCGCCGGTCATCGCTGCTGTGGTCGCGATGTTGACGATCGCGGCGCCTGCGTCCGCGCGACTCGTGACCCTGCGGTGCAGCTCTTGTGAACAGAAGAACGTCCCGTCGAGGACGATACGCTCGACCGCGCGCCAGCCGTTCGCGGACAGGTCGGCAGCGGGCACAGGGAAGTTGGCGGCCGCGTTGTTGACGAGGACGGACAGCGGGCCGAGCGCGGCCTCGGCGGCGTCGAACGCCGCGGCGACTGATTCGGGTTCGCGCACATCCAGCTCGACGCCGATGGCCTTCGCACCGACGGCCTCGACCGCCTCGACTCCCGCTTCGCGGTGCTCGGCTGACCGGCTCGCGACTGCAACCGCCGCGCCGAGCCGGCCGAACTCGACCGCCATTGCCTTGCCGAGGCCGGTGCCGCCGCCGGTGACGAGGACGCCGATGCCGTCGTAGGTGCTGGCGGGCAGCATTGCCGCGCCGCATGCCGGTGGCTCAGGCAGCGGCATGGTTACTTGCCCTCGAACTGGACCGGTTGCTTGGCGGCCTTGGCGGCATACCCCTTTGGCATGTCCTCGGAGACGAACTCGACCGAGGCGCTCATCGCCTCGAATCGCAACGCTTCCGCGAGTCCGTGGTCGGCGAAAGCGTTGATGCTGCGCTTGATGCTCTGCACGGCGAGAGGTGCGTTGTCACGGATCTCACGCGCGATCTCGTAGGCGGTGTCGTGCAACGCCTCCCGGCCGACGACCTGCTGCACGATCCCCAACCGCTCGGCCGTGGCCGCGTCGATGCGCCGACCGGTCAAGGCCAGCAGCTTTGCCCAGCCGGCACCAACTTCGCGCGCAAGCCGCAAATCGCCGCCCGCGTCAACACCGACACCGACCGTCGCCTCCGGCAACGCGAACACGGCGTCGTCGGAGCAGACCCTGATGTCGGCCATCAGCGCAAACTCGAAGCCGAAGCCGAGGCAGTATCCGTGCACTGCGACGACGATCGGCTGGGGCAGGTCGGAGAACGCGTGGAACCGCTCGTGCACCCACCGGATGCCTTCGTAGTAGTTGCGCACCTTTTCGGCCGGCGAGCGGCCGGTCACGCGGTCCTCGGGCATCCCGAGGTCGACACCGGCGCAGAACGCGCGGCCTTCGGCACGTACCACGACCACGCGTACGTCGTCGTCGAAGCGGATCTGGTCGGCCCGCTTGCCGAGCTGCCGCGACGCCTCCCAGGACCAGGCGTTGAGCTTGTCCGGTCGATCGAGCGTGAGCGTCGCGATGCCATCCGCGACATCGAGCCGCAACATCCATTCGGACTCCGGGTCAACCGGCTCCATCCTGACCACGCGAGAAATCTAACGCCCCGTCAGAAACTGGGCCCCCCGGCTTTGCGCGGCGAACAGGAACGTGTTCTACTTTTCGCCGTGGGCGACTTCCGCGTGGTCGTAGATCTGAATGAATGCGAGGCCAACGCGGTCTGCGTCGGCATCGCTCCGGAGATGTTCGACCTCGATGACGACGAGCAGTTGCACATTCTCGTCGACAGCCCTGACGGGGAGCTTGCCGAGCGAGCGCGCGAGGCCGTTGACTCGTGCCCGAAGCGGGCTCTCTTCATCGAGAAGAAGCAGAGCACCTGATGAAAGCTGCGGTCCTCCACAACGTCGGAGATGACAAGCTCGACGTCCGCGACGACGTGACGACGACGGCCGTCGGTGCGGGCAAGGTGCGCATCCGCATCAAGGCCACCGGCGTGTGTCATTCGGACCTGTCGGCGATGAACGGGACCATCCCCGTCGCCGTACCCGCGGTCCTCGGTCACGAAGGCGCCGGCGAGGTCATCGAGGTCGGCGCCGGCGTGACATCGCTGCAGGAAGGCGACCACGTCGTCGTCTGCTGGTCACCGCAATGTGGCGCGTGCAAAGAATGCGTCAACGGTCAGCCACAGCTGTGCATGGCCTACATGATCAACGCGTTCAGTGACGCGCACTTCATCGTCGGCGGCGCGCCGACGTTCGGCATGGCTGGTGCCGGGACGTTCGCCGAGGAGCTCATCCTGCTCGAGCAGGGCGCGGTGAAGATCGACCCGGACATCCCGTTCGACGTCGCGTCGTTGCTCGGGTGCGGCGTGATGACCGGTGTCGGTGCGGCGATCAACGCCGCGAAGGTCGAACCCGGATCGAGTGTCGTCGTCTTCGGCTGCGGCGGTGTCGGCATCAGCGTCATCCAAGGTGCGCGCATCGCCGGCGCGGCGACGATCCTCGCGGTCGACATGGTCGAACAGAAGCTCGACTGGGCCAAGCAGTTCGGCGCGACCCATGCCGTGACGCCGGACATGCTCGGCGCCGCACAGATGGAGCTCACCGGTGGCGCCGGCTTCGACTACGGCTTCGAGGTGGTCGGCCGCTCCCAGACCATCAAGGCCGCATATGACGCGACCCGCCGCGGCGGAACAACCGTCGTCGTCGGGGTCGGGCGGGCCGAGGACATGGTGCAGCTCTCGGCGTTCGACCTCTTCTACAACGAGAAGAACTTGCGCGGGACCTACTACGGCTCGGCCAACATCCGCCGCGACTTCCCGCGGCTGCTCGCACTGTGGCGGTCGGGTCAGCTCGACCTCGAGCGGATGATCACTCGGCGGCTGTCGATCGCTGACGTCAACGACGCGTTCGGCGCGTTGTCGTCCGGCGAGGTCATCCGCCAGGTCATCACTTTCGACTAGACGGGACACTGGCCCGCATGCAGCTCGGCGTGGCACTGTTCGCAACCGATCTCACCAGCGACGTCCGAGACGTTGCACGTGCAGCGGAAGACGTCGGCTTCGAGTCGCTGTTCGTCGCCGAGCACACGCACATCCCCGTGTCGCGGCGGACGCCGTACCCGATGGGTGGTGACCTGCCCGACGAGTACGCGCGCACCCAGGATCCGTTCATCGCGCTCATGGCCGCTGCCGGCGTGACCGAGCGGCTGCGGCTAGGGACCGGTGTCTGCCTGGTCGTTGAGCGCGACCCCATCGTGTTGGCGAAGCAGGTCGCGACGCTCGATGTGCTGTCCGGCGGCCGAGTCATCCTCGGCGTCGGTGCCGGGTGGAACGTCGAGGAGCTCGCCGACCACGGCGTCGACTTCGGGGATCGCTGGGACGTGTTGCAAGAACGCGTCGAGCTGATGCAAGCGCTCTGGTCGAACGACATCGCGTCGTATGACGGAAAGCACGCGCGGATCGAGCCGTCCTGGCAATGGCCGAAGCCGGTCCAGCAGCCGCTGCCTGTCTATGTCGGCGGCGGTGGGCGCCGGGCGATGCAGCACGCGATCGACTATGCCGGTGGCTGGATGCCGATGCCGTCGAAGGACAAGCTCGCCGATCGGCTTGCCTTGTTGCGGTCGATGGCCGACGAAGCAGGAAAGCCGGTGCCCTCGGTCACCATGTATCTCGTCCGCCCGGACCGCGACGTCGTTGCCCACTATGGCGACATGGGAGTTGAGCGCGTGGTGTTCCTGCTGCCGACCCGTGGCGACGCGGTCGCTTCAGTCCGCGAGATCGCGGGCAAAGTCCTGTGATGGCGAAGACACGTTCACGCGCGCTTGTTCTTGGTGGCGGAGGGGTTGCCGGCATCGGCTGGGAGATCGGTCTGCTGTTCGGGCTGGCCGAGCGCGGCGTGAACGTCGTCGACGCCGACGTCATCATCGGAACGTCCGCCGGATCGGCGGTGGCCGCTCAGGTGACCAGCGGGACGCCACTCGGCGAGTTGCACGATCGTCTGGTGTTCCCCAGTAGCGACTCCACCGAGATCGCCGCGGAACTCGACATCGACAAGCTTGTTGCCGACTGGACCGCGCTGCTCGCGGCGGCCGGTCCTGGCCCGGAGCTTCGTGCTGCCATCGGCCGTTTCGCGTTGGCCGCGCCAACCATCCCGGAACGTGCGCGGCGCGACGTCATAAGCGCGCGGCTGCCGAACCACGACTGGCCGGACCGCGACATCCGCATTGTCGCCGTCGACGCAACGACGGGCGAGGAGCGAGTGTTCACGTCTGCCGACGGCGTCGAACTCGTGGATGCAGTGGCCGCGAGCTGCGCGGTGCCCGGCATCTGGCCGCCGATGACCGTAGATGGGCGGCGCTACATCGATGGGGGTGTCCGGTCGTCGACCAACATCGATCTCGTCGCCGACTATGACGTCGTTCTCGTCATCGCGCCGGTGGCGGACCTGCTCACCGTCGACCCATCCGTGGACAAGGCGACAAACAAGGTCGTGAAGCGCAAGCACACGTTGGTCGTCAAGCCGGATGAAAAATCGCTGGCTGCGTTCGGTGCCAACCCGCTCGATCCCGCGACCGCCAAGCCGTCGGCGCAGGCCGGCCGAGAGCAAGCGGAGGCAGAGCTGGACGCAGTGCGCGCACTGTGGGAGAACTCGTGAGCGACCTTCGGTTCGGCATCATCGGCGCAGCACGCATTGCACCGATGGCGTTGATCAGGCCCGCTCGGCGGGTCCCGGGCGCCACGGTGGCGGCCATCGCTGCGCGGGACCGCTCGCGGGCTGAAGCTTTCGCGACGAAGCACGGCATCCCGCGGGTGCACGCGTCATACGACGATGTCATCAACGACCCCGAGATCGACGCGATCTACAACCCGTTGCCGAACGGACTGCACGCCGAGTGGACGTTGAAGGCGATGGCCGCGGGAAAGCACGTCCTGTGCGAGAAGCCGTTCACGGCGAATGCAAGTGAGGCGGAGAAGGTCGCGGACGCGGCCGAGCATTCGGACGTCGTTGTCATGGAGGCGTTTCACTACCGCTATCACGAGCTGACGCGCAGAATCCGCACCCTCGTCCATGACGGGTCGCTCGGCGACGTCACCTCAGTGCGCGCATGGTTGTGCTTTCCGCTGCCGAAGTTCTCGGACATCCGCTACAACTTCGCGCTCGGCGGTGGCGCGTCGATGGACTGCGTCTACCCCGTGCATGCGTTGCGCACGTTCGGGCCGAGCGAACCGACAGTCGTGTCCGCATCGGCGAAGCGGTTGCGTGGCGGGCCGATCGACCGCGCGATGACGGCGCACTTCCGGTATGCCAACGGCGCGGTTGGGCGCAGCGATGCGTCGATGTGGTCGCACCGGTTGCTGCGGATCGCGGTGCACATCGACGGCACCCGCGGCAAAGTGCGCGCGCTGAACTTCGTCGCACCACAGATGTACAACCGGCTGCGGGTCACGGTCGACGGCAAGACGACGCGCGAGCGGGTGAAGGGCGAGCCGACGTATGACGCGCAGCTGCGGGCGTTACTCGCAGGAGTCAACGAAGGCAAGACGTTCCCGACCACCGCGCGCGACGCCGTCGTCACGATGCGGCTGATCGACGACATCTACCGCGCGGCAGGCCTGCCTCTGCGGGGCTGAAGCGGCATCAGCAACGCGATCGTCATACCGAAGCAGACCATCGCGCCGACGAACGCGAGCGGCGTGAACATCGCCGAGCTGCCGTCCAACGGGATGGCCCACGCGCGGACGAGCAAGAAGATGCCAAAGCCGGTGGACGCGACAGCAGTGGCGATTCGCATCGCCAGCTTGACCGCGCGCAGCGTCGGCATGCGTAGAGATATCGGCACGTCCCGCAAATCCCTGAAGCGGCCTATCCCTCGATCGTGATGCCGGCTTCTCGGGCGAGGCTCGGAGCGAGTGACATGACGTCATCGAAGTTCATAGAGGCGCCGCGGAGCGCGAGGACGCCGGTGGCTCCGGCCAGGTCGCACTGCTCGATGCGCAGCGACTTCACCTTGGCGTGGTCGAACACCGCCCGTTGCAGGAGGCATCGCTCAAACCGGACGTTTTCGAACTCGACGTTGGTGAAGTCGACACCGGGTAGCTGCGCGTCTCGGATGGTCACCCCTCGCAGCGACGAGAAGCGGAACGAGACGTCCTCGCCCATCACCTGCTCGAGCGTCACGTCACGGATCACGCCGCCCACCCAGGTGATGCCGCGCAACCGGCTCTGAGTGACCGACACCCGCTCCAGCCGCGACTTCTCGGCGAGTACGCCGACGATGTCGCACTCAGCGAAGGTGAGGTCGACGAGGTCGCTGTTGGGCGGGTATTCCGCCGGCCCCAGGCGTTCGCCCTGCCAGGACCTTTCATAGAGCTCGGCCGGGTCGGTGTCCACGCGAGGAAACTATCGGGGGAGCGCGCACATCCAGTGCCAGTGCGGGTCCGGCCTCATGACCTTGGCCAATGCGCGGCTCGCCGGCAGCGCGGGCGCGATCACGGCCGGTTGCGTTGAGGGGGCCGTCGTGTTGCCGTTGAACTTGATGACGTCGATACCGCGCTGGAAGTCGGCGACATAGACGTAGCCGTCGTGCCAGTAGGCCGCCCATGTGTCTGCATCGTTCGGCCGGAAGTAGCCGACCTGGCGGATGTGCCGCGGGTCGGAGACGTCGAGGAACCGCGTCCCCTGCGTGTAGTAGGCGCCGGCCAGCAGCTGTGAGCCGTTGTCGGTGAAGTAGTGGGCCGAGTCGCACCCGCTGCTGCCGGCCTGCTCCTCCGGTGTCCACTCCGACAACTCGTGCATTCGGAAGTGTGTCTTGGCGATGTCGCGCCAACCCTGACCGCCGTAGGTGCCGCGCAGGTCGTAGATCGCGAACCGGCCGAAGGCCTTGCACGACGGCGCGCCGGTGACTTCTTCCGTCGCGTACAGGACGTCGCCTTTGTGGCCGTCAACGGATGCGTTCATGTCGCGCCAGGCGTTGTGCATCAAGCCGTCACGTGTCGCATAGCGGCCGAGCACTGTCCCGCCACCGGCATACGGAACCGGGTCGCAGCCTGTTGCGGTCTTCACCTTGCCGTCGACCGGGTCACGGCGCCGGCCACTCGTCCAATAGCCGCGTACGCCGCCGTCGCCCGACACCCACGCGATGCCCATCGCATCGACCTGCACGTCATGCGAGTACGACGTCTTGCCGTCGCTGCGTCCGGTGTCGATTGGCTTCGGGCACTGGACGGGATGCGAGGGGTCGTGCATGTCGAGCGCATAGATCGGCCGGCCGAATCCCCAGTTGTGTGGGTCCACGGTGCTGGTCGCCGGTCCGCCGGTCCACGTGTACATGCACTTGTCGACACACGTGGTCGTGTGTCCCGTCGGCAGCGTCGTGACTGACAGCAGCCGGAACACCGACGGGTTGGAGACGTCATACACCTCGACCGCGCCATACGGGAAGTCGGTCGTCGCGGGGGAGGTGAAGCCGCGCGGGTCGCGCGAGATGAAGATCAGGTGGCGCGCCGCATCGACGTCGACGTCCTCGTTCTCCCACAAGTAATAAGGCAGCGTGCCGATGAGCTTGGGCGCGGCAGGGTCGCTGATGTCGTAGGACAGCAGGCCCTTCACCGTGCTGACGAACAGGTCCTTGCCGATGAAGTTGACCGAGATGGCGCTCGCCGCCTCCGGCAGGTTGGCCACGAACTCGACGTTCGACGAGATCGCGCCTGCCGGCGGCGTGGCCGTCGGCCCAACCGCGGCCCGGGACGCAGTCGCCGCGCCCGCGAGGAGCGCAAGGGTTTGCAGGGCGACGAGGGCGCGGATCCGGCGCGGCATGAGGCGGACTTCGACAAATCGGGCATCGCTCCTGCCTCTTCCGGCGTGATTGGGCAGGTTGACGAGGCGATCACGGCGAAGTTTCGCCCGTGCGTCGCATCGGCCTGTTGACCGCCTGCCTGGTGGCGGCGTCTGTGGTCGTCGCGACACCCGGGGGCGCCCATCCGGCGACGGCCGATCCGGCCGGCCTCGTCAATCCCTTCATCGGGACGGACGCGTCCGCCGCGAACTACGGAACCGGCGGCGGCGCGGGCAACACCTATCCGGGCGCGACCGTGCCGTTCGGGATGGTGCAGTGGAGTCCGGACACGGTTCAGCAGGACGTCAGCTACGTCGGCGGATATGGCTGGCACGACACGCACATTCGGGGCTTCGGGTTGACCCACATGAGTGGTGCCGGTTGTGCCCTCTACGGCGACATCCCGTTCCTGCCGACCACTGCGCCGGTGACTGCCTCGCCCGCGCAGCCGTTGTCCGCCGATCTGTCGAAGCAGTTCCAGCCCGCGTTCGACCACGCGCACGAGGAAGCTGCACCGGGCTACTACCGGGTCGTTCTTGACCCGGGTACACCGCGCGCGATCACGACGGAGCTGTCCGCGACAACAAGGACGGGTGCGGCGCGGCTGACGTTTCCGGCCGCATCGCCAGCGAGCGTGCTCATCAACGCGGGCGGCAGCGCTATGGCGGACGCGAGTTCTGCCGTGCACATTGACCCCGCCCGACGCGAGGTGTCAGGAAGCGCCTCGTCCGGACGGTTCTGCTACCAGGGCGGCAACTATTCGGTCTACTTCGCAGCGGTCTTCGACCGGCCGTTCTCGTCGTACGGCACTTGGCAACGCCAAACGCTCAACGCGCACGGCATTGACGCGTCAGACACGTCGGCCTTCCCGGAGAACTACGGCCCGGTGCCCGGCGGCCCGAAGCGCATCGATGGCGACCCGAGTGGCACCGCACAGGCCGGTGCTTATGTGTCGTTCGACAACCGACGCTCCCAGCGCACCGTCAACATCCGCGTTGGCGTGTCCTTCGTGTCCGTTGCCGACGCACGACGCAATCTCGCGTCCGAGCAGTCGGCGTTCGGCTTTGAACACGTCCGCACACAAGCGCGAGCGGACTGGAACGCCGCTCTCGGCCGAGTCGACCTAGCCGGTGGCACGATCGCGCAGCGCACGGTTTTCGAGACCGCGCTGTACCACGCGCTGCTACAGCCACGGACATTCAGCGATGTCGATGGCCGCTACATCGGCATGGACGGCCACACCCACCTCGCGCGCGGCTTCACCATGTATGCCGACTTCTCCGGCTGGGATGTCTACCGCACCCAAGTGCCACTGCTCGCGCTGCTGATGCCCGGCCGTGCCAGTGACCTGGTGCGGTCCTTACTCGTGGACTATCAGCAGTCGGGCTGGCTGCCGAAGTGGTCCTTTGCCAACCAGCACACCGCAGTCATGACCGGCGATCCCGCTGATCCGACGATCGCGGCGGCCTACGCCATGGGCGCGCGCGGCTTCAACAGCTCGCTTGCGCTTCAGGCGATGGTGCATGGCGCGACGGCGGTCGGTGTAAGCGCAAGCGATCGTTACCTGGAACGGCCGGGCGCCCCGGAGTACGACCTACTGGGCTACATCCCGGCGGAGGAGGAGCACCACCTCGGCGGCATCGCGTCGGTTGCTGACCCAGCCGCAGTGTGGGGTCCCGCGTCGACCACGCTCGAATACGCGACCGCCGACTTCGCGCTCGCTGCCTTTGCCCGAGCAACTTGTGGATCACCGGTCACCACACAGTCGTTGCTCGACCGCTCCAACAACTGGCGCAACCTGCTGCATGACGGCTATCTGCAGCCGCGGTCGGCCAGCGGAGTTTTCGCGCCCACGTTTGACCCGACCAGCGGCGACGGGTTTGTCGAAGGTGATGGCGCGCAGTACACGTGGGCCGTGTTGCATGACCCGGCCGGTCTGGTGCATGCACTGGGTGGCCGAGTCGCGGCATCGAAACGGTTGGACCGCTTCTTCACCAAGCTGAATGCAGGCCCGGCGTCGTCGTACGCCTATCTGGGCAACGAGCCGACGTTGCACACGCCTTATCTGTACGACTGGACCGGCCAGCCGTGGAAGGCGCAACGTGTGCTGCGCCGGGCAATGCTGACGTTGTATTCGCCGCGTCCCGGTGGACTGCCCGGCAACGACGACCTTGGCACGATGTCGTCCTGGTGGGTGCTCAGCGCCCTGGGTCTCTACCCTGCCATCCCCGGCACCGACGTGCTCGCGCTGACGACCCCGCTCTTCCCGCACGTCGTCTTGCATCTTCCGACGGGAGATGTGCGCATTGACGCGCCGGGTGCACCGCGCGCGGCCTACATCGCCGGGCTCCGTGTCGACGGGCGGCCGCACAACCTGCCGTGGGTAAGAGCGCAGGACCTGCTGCACGGTGCACGACTGAGCTACGCCTTGTCGTCACAGCCGCGTCGGACGTGGGGAGCGGCCACGTCGCCGCCTTCCGGTGCCGGTGCGGTCGAGTCGCCGGGGTGCGCGAAGTGATCAACCGGCGCTCGCTGCTCGTTGCCGCCGCCGGAGCAGCGGCGCTCGCTGCGGCCCCGCCGGTGCTGGCGCGTACGACGCCGCGGCGGGCGGCTGAGTCCCGACGCCGCGTCGTCGTTGTGGGCGCCGGGCTGGCCGGCTTGACCACTGCTCTTGATCTACACGACGCCGCTTGGGACGTCGTCGTACTGGAGGCGAGAGATCGCGTCGGCGGCCGGGTGCACACGCTCTACAAGCCGTTCTCGTCCGGGTTGCATGCGGAAGCCGGTGGCGAGTCGATCGACGACAGCCACCACGCAATCCTCGCGATGATCAAGCGCTTCGGCTTGTCGACGGAGCGTCGTGCGCCGCTCAAGCCCTACGACAGCACCGTCTATTACCAAGGTCTGCGGGAGCCGCTGGCCGCGTTCCTCTCGCGCGACAGCGGAGCGACGCTGAACGACTATCTGCGCTTCGACGATGCGGTGTCGGCGCTGGCGGACGGCATCAACCCCGACCACCCGGAGCGTGCACGCAACGCGGAACGCCTCGATGCGCAAAGTCTCGAGGACTTCGTGCGAGCACAGAAGCTCTCGCCGGCGGCGGAGTTCCTCGTGCGGCTGGCGAACCGCGGCGAATACAACGCGGAGCTTCGTGACATCTCGCTGTTGTTCGTCGCTCAGCAGGAGGCCGCGTCGTCGAGCAGCCTGCTGAGCCTCACCGAGTCGGAAACGATGCGCATCGCCGGTGGCAACAGCGTGCTGCCGCAAGCGATGGCGAAGGCGCTCGGTTCTCGCGTTCGACTCGGGTCGCCGGTCGTGCGCATCGAGCACGACCGCAGCGGTGTGCGCGTGCGCACCACGCGCGGCTTCGTGGACGCCGCTTGGGTCGTCATCGCAGCGCCGCTGATGCCGATGCGGCATGTCACCTTTGCGCCCGCGCTGCCGTCATCGGTGCGTGCGGTCATCGGCGGACTTGACCTCGGTCACGCCGCGAAGGTCACGCATGAGTATGACGCCGCGTTCTGGCGCGCTGAAGGTTCGTCCGGCTTCATGTTGTCCGATCTGCCGTTCCACATTGCGTGGTCCCCGACCGACTCCCGCCCGGACAC